>ULXH01058845.1_pt1 | contig 81713 bp, 70 predicted proteins | sample 1961101 | NCBI WGS metagenome assembly ULXH01 (sample SAMEA4835833, study PRJEB28245) | human gut metagenome | biome: gut microbiome; material: fecal sample | place: Denmark | collected 2008 | reverse complement strand
GTTCGGGGGTAATATCGCCTCTGCTATAAATCTATCCATATGGATTAATGAATTAAGGTACAACAGAATAATCAAGTATTAACTAAAGTCAATCTCGAAAGAGGTTGGCTTTTTTATTTTTATCAAAATAACGATAACAGACAACAATTGAAATTTGTATTTAAGAAAAGTTGGGATAAGTATGGAAAAGTGCTTTTATGTACCTAAGAAACTGATGGACAAAGAATACTCGGAGTATCCGGTAGAGTCAAAAATATTATTTTCAATAATTTTGTCAACAGCTCAGAACACTAAAGCAATAATGAGCTGTGCAAAGTTAATTGCAAATCTTGGTGATGATGAAATACGCTCTCTCAAAAGCGAAATGAAAAAGATTGAATCAGAAAGTGAGAGTGCGTGATATGTTTGACTTTTTCTATGGTGATAGCGAACAGTATATGTTCTATCGTGTTCCGCAGATATTATTCACTGATGACAGATTCAAAACTCTGTCTTGTGAAGCAAAATTGTTGTATGGCTTTTTACTTGACAGAACATCGTTGTCTAAAAAGAACGGTTGGATAGATAAAAGCGGTATAACATTTGTTTACTACAAGCAAGAGCTTGTGCAGGAGCAACTCAATATTGGCAGAGATAAAGCTATGCGTATATTTAGTGAGCTTGAAAAAATTGGTCTTATAATTCGCAAAAAGCAAGGATTAGGTAAGCCTACTAAAATTTTTGTTATGAATTTCGCAAAGCCAATAGATAAATCGGATGATGAAGATGAAGTTATCTGCAAGATTAATGCTCTTACTAAAAGCACAAAAACTCAGCAAAAATCTGATAAGTCGGCTCGAAAAGATGAACCAACATCCCAGAGGTCGGAAAAATCGACCTCTGAAAAATCGAAACCGACTTCAAGAGGTCGGAAAAATCGACCTCTTGAAGTCGATAAAAACGATATCAGGACATCGGAAATCTCGACCTATATCCATACTGAGTTAAACCATACTGAGTTAAACCATACTAATTCATCTATCAATCAAGCTGATACAGCAACAGAATCGACTTCTGAAAAACTTGATAGAAGGATAGAAGAATATGAGGAATATGTCAAAAAGGCTGAAATACAAATTTCATACTATGCGTTGTTGTCGCAAGGTTACAATCAACATTACCTTAACTTAATTGTTAATCTACTTGCGGATACATATGTACATCGTACAGATAACTGTGCTTTAAACATTAACGGTTTGCAAATCAACATTGCTGATGTTGCAAAACAATACGAAAAAATTGATGATGATCACATCGAATATATTTTGAGCAAACTCAATGAAACATCAAAAACACAGCGAATTAAAAATATTCGCAATTATTTGCGTAGCTGTTTATATAACGCTGTTAATACGATGCAGCTTGATGTTGATATGCAAGTAAATTATGACTTTGAAAACTGAATATTAACTTGTGCCCCATTGGGTCACAAGTTTGAAAGAAGGAAAACAATGATTATTTTAAATCAAGATTTGGAACTGGTAAATTTTGATAGACTGGCAAAAGTATCAATATTTAGCGGTGAAATTGAGAACACAACGGTTTATGCTATCGTCGCATTCGAATCGGTATCTGATGATGATAATGAAGATGTTATAAGTCCGGATGCTTTAATGCTTGGTATTTATAATAATGAGTCTGAATGCTCTGAAGTTTTTTTATCACTTTGCGAAGCAATAGAAAATGGCAAAAATATGTACCGTATGCCTGAACCGGCTAACGAGGGAGTGACCTCTTAGTGGATACATCAAGAAAAACTATTGATTTTACAACTCAGGCAACTAAAGTAACCGCAGATGTGCTTAAATCTATCTTTCGTGATTTTCTGTCGGGCAAATCTAAAAAATCCGGTAGAAAAATGTACGGAGAACTTGCAAAGACCGGAAAATTAGAGAACATCGAAGTTACAGAAAACAACATCAAAGATTTTTTAAAGACGGCTCAAAAATATGATATTGATTACGCACTAAAAAAAGATACTTCAACTTCTCCTGCAACTTATCACATATTTTTTGAAACTTCAAACTCTGAAAATTTTCAACGAGCTTTTAAAGAATATGCTTACGGTATTAACAAGAAACTTGAGAAAAAATCAGTAAGCGATGTTGTAAATCGAGAACAGATAAAGCAGAATGCAAAAACTATCGCTAAACAACAATCAGACTTGTCAAAAGAAAAATCTCTTAACAAGTCTGATATGGGAAGGTGATGGTGTGAATATTGATAGTGGCAAGATACGAAAAATTATTATTTTTGCTTTACCGTTAATTATGTTCTTTTGGATTGGAAATAAAATCAGTTTTGCTTACCGTACAGTTACAGTTGTTGGTGATATATCTGTTAAAGCTTACCCGTTTATTGATAACCTTGGTAATGCAGTAACTAATCCTCTGCCCTCTTTGCATCCATATGATGTGCTGATTGGTGCGATAGTAGCAGGTATTGCTAAATTAGTTATTGAGTACAAGAAAAAACATAAGAAAAAATTTGCAGAAGACAAGGAATACGGTTCTGCTCGTTGGGGAAACGAAAAGGATATTGCTCCTTATTATGATAAGCAAAATCAAAGTGATAATATCATTCTGACACAATCTGAAAGATTGACAATGAATAAAGCAAAATCACCAAAGTATGAGCGTAACAAAAATGTAATAGTTTATGGTGGTTCAGGCTCAGGTAAAACTCGCTTTTATGTAAAACCTAACCTGATGCAGATGCATTCAAGTTATTTTGTAACAGATCCAAAAGGCACAATAATTAATGATTGCGGCAAATTGCTTCAGCGTGGTAAGCCGATTTATCAAAAAGGCGATATTATCGGTTATCAACCGTATGAAATTAAAATTTTCAATACAATTGATTTTAAAAAATCAATGCACTATAACCCGTTTGCATACATTCGTCCCGAAACTCGTGAGCAAGATATATTGCGTACTGTTGAAGTGCTGATAGCAAATACAACCGGCGAGCAAAAAGGCGGAGATGAGTTTTGGGTTAAAGCAGAGAAATTGCTTTATACATCATACATAGCTCTCATTCTGACTATGTGTCCTGAAAATGAGTGGAATTTTGAAACGCTTATTGATTTTGTCAATGCATCAGAATGCCGAGAAGATGATGATAGCTTTAAAAATGCAATCGATTGGGCATTTTACTATCTTGAAAAGTGGATTGAAAAGGATTGGGATAAAGATGAGCAGTTTGAAGAACAAAACGAAAACTATGCTGATTTAGTTGACATTGATGTAGAGCCTTGGAGAGCAAGTCTTGGCAGATTTGCTGTGCGACAGTACAAAGCCTATAAACTTGCGGCAGATAAAACAGCTAAATCAATCTTGATTAGCTGTGCAACAAGACTCGCTCCGTTTAGTATTGACAGTATACTTGAAATTACAAGCTATGACGAAATGCAGCTTGATACTATCGGAGATAGACTTACTGCATTGTTTATAGTTGTATCAGATACTGACGCTACATTCAACTTTTTGGTTGCGATTATGTATTCACAGCTTTTTAATCTTCTGTGTACTAAAGCTGATAAAACTCCGAAAGGCAGATTAAAGTATCCTGTACGATGTTTGATTGATGAATTTGCAAACATAAAGCAAATACCTGATTTTGAAAAAATAATTGCTGTTATACGAAGTAGAGGTATTTCTGCGAGTATTATTTTGCAAACAAAATCACAACTAAAATCTTTGTATAAAGATAATGCTGAAACAATCGAGGGTAACTGTGACTCGGAACTATTTTTGGGCGGTAAAGAAAAAACAACGCTAAAAGACATATCAGATAATTTAGGAAAAGAAACAATCTATATGTTTAACACATCTCGCACAAGAGGAACTCAAGAAAGTTATGGAGTTAATTATCAAAAACTTGGTAAAGAGTTGATGTCACGAGATGAAATTAGCGTAATGGACAACTCTCAATGTGTATTGCAGATACGAGGCTTACATCCATTTTTATCCTACAAATATGACATAACAAAACATAAAAATTATAAATATCTGTTTGATTATGATGATAAAAATTATTTTGATGTAGAAAGGTATGTTAAGCGTAAGCATAACCATACCGCTGAACTTAGAAAAAGCACAAAATATACAGAATTTCAAACAGTAGATGAAAGGAAATGATTAGTATGAATTTAAACAAACCGAAAAAATTATCAAACAGAAACAGAAATGCAAAAAAAGTTATTCTCGCAGTTACAGCCGTATCGGTTGTGATTGCTATGAGCTGTGTAACAGCGTTTGCTGCAGTAAGCACTACAGATTTTATCAACAAAACATCAACTGTACTCACCGCTGTTATTTCGCTCATTGGAGCAGGACTCGGAGTTTGGGGCGTTGTAAATCTTATTGAAGGTTACGGAAATGATAACCCGGGTGCAAAATCACAGGGTATGAAACAGTTGATGGCAGGTATTGCACTTATTGCGGTAGGTGTGCTTATTGTGCCCGTTCTGAAAAATATGATGTCATCGGCTATGACTTCGTAATATTACTGTTGCTATCTTAAAGAAAAGGGTGTGATAGTTTGGGAGTTTTGGAGGATTTTTTATCTGCGGTTGATGAATGGTTCAGAGGACTTTTGGCAGGAGCAATTGAAGGGTGTTTGAAAACAGTTAATTCTATGCTATCAGGTGCTCTTAACAATGGTGATGATGGAGGAGTTAATTCTATTTTTAATTCTTTTCTCGGCGATCCAACAACATTTACAGGTTCAACATCTACAAATGATAGTCTTACTCCTGTGTGGAGTACAATAGAAACATTGTCCAACAATGTAATTGTGCCAATTGCAGGCTTTGTTTTAATGGTTATTGTATGTTATGAATTAATCCATATGGTAGTTGATGGCAACAATTTTAAAGATGTTGATGATTCAATCATCATTCGATGGATACTTAAAACATTTTGTGGAATTCTTCTAATAAGCAATGTTTTTTACATAGCGACAAGCGTTTTTGCATTTGGTACAAGTGCTGTAAATGATGCATTATCTACATTATTTGGTACAGGCAATTTTGTTGATGATAACATAATTAACAGCAGTACATTTCACGATACTTTAATGGCTCAAGACAAAGGCACTCTAATTGTAACTCTGATAATAAGTTTTGTAATGATTATAGTCACTTTCTTGCTATTAGCATCAATTATCGTAGTACTTGCATCAAGAATTATTGAAGTATTTATGCAATTATCTATTGCCCCTATTCCATTTGCAACATTTCTTAACAAGGATTGGGCTGACATAGGCAGAAATTGGCTAAGGAATATTTTAGCACTTGCTTTTCAAGGTTTCTTTATAATAGTCGCTCTTGCTATTTTTCAGTCTTTATTTAACAACGCATTGGTTACTATGATTTCAGGTACAAGTACAGATGTAATTATGACTATGGCAACCTTACTCGGATTTATAATTGCATTTATATTTACGATGTTTAGAACATCAAGTATTTCAAAATCAGCATTTTCAGCACACTAACCATTCTGAACTTGTGCTCCGTTGGGGCACAAGTTCAAAAAGGAGGAAAAAGGAGGAAAAATATGCAGGAAAATTTCGTACACATACCAAAAGATTTGTCACTCATCAAGCAAAAGTTTATTTTTGGACTTACCAAAAGACAAGTAATAGGCTTTGCTGTCGGACTTGGATGTGGTTTACCTATATTTTTTATAGTAAAAGCTATAATAAACAATTTAACAATTGCTATTTTTGCAATGGGAATATTTGCAATTCCGGGTATTATGTATGCTTTGTTTTCAAAAAACGGAATGTTTTTTGAAACATATGTTGCTCAACTTATAAAGTTTTTCAAAAAGCCGAGGATAAGAAAATATGAACCATTAACAGCTTTAAAAGCAATTGAAAATCAAATTGAATATAACAGATTAAAAAGAATTCTTTTTAATGCAGGTGTTGATATTCCTGCATTTGATAATAAGAAGAAGGTGACATTATTTGAAAAAATCGCAAATAGAAGTAAAATCTAAAACACCGAAAATACAATTAAGCAAAGAAGAAATTAATGCAGTTAAAAAGAGAATGGCACAATTGCGTAAAGATAATACAGAAAGAAACACTTCAACACAAGCATTAATACCATACAGAATGATGTATCCTGATGGTACTTGCTACATAGAGGGTAAAAAGTATTCACAGACAGTTGAATTCTATGATACAAACTATCAACTTGCAACATTTGACGAAAAGGGTAGTAAATTTTCTTCGTGGTGTGATATTCTCAATTACTTTGATGACAGCATTGAATTTCAGAATACATATGAAAATCAAATAATGGATAAAGACTCAATGATTAAGTATGTAAAAATCAATGATATTAATGATTCTTATAATGATATCAGAAAAGAGTACAGTAATATTCGCATTAATAATCTGTTTGGTGGAAACAACGGTAGAAGTATCAAAAAATATCTTACATTCACAACAGAAGCTAAAAATCTAAGAGAAGCAAGAGCAAAACTTAATACAGTAGCAAATGAAGTCATTCAGCTGTTTGCTGATATGAAAGTATCTGCTCGCAAACTCAGCGGCGAAGAAAGACTTGAAAGTATGTATAAATCACTTAATCCGTTTACAACTCAGCCATTTATATTCGATTGGGCACTTGTGAAAAAAGGTTATGATACAAAAGATTTCATTGCTCCATCATCTGTAAAATTTGTTGGTAAAAACCAATTTGAAATTGGTAATGCGTACGGCTGTGTAACATCGATTAACATTCTTGCAGGTGAATTATCAGACAGAATTATTGCAGACTTCCTTGATAAAACAGATGGTCTTGTATCTTTGAATTTTCATATTAAGCCTTTTGATCAGCTGAAGGCACTAAAATTTGTGCGTGGTAAACTTTCTGATGTTCAAAAAATGAAAATTGATGAGCAGAAAAAAGCATTTCAAGCCGGCTATGATTCAGATATTCTCCCTGAAAGTATCCAAATTTATCTTAATGAGTTAAAAGGCTTACTTGAAGATTTAAACAGTAAAAATGAACGCTTGTTTGATATTACAATTACTGTCAGAGAGTATGCTATGAGTAAGCAAAAAAGTGATTTACAACTTGAAACATTATCGAGAATTACCCAGAAAAACAACTGTAAACTTATATCTCTTGATTATATGCAAGAAGAAGCTCTTGCATCATCTTTGCCAATTGGCTACAATGATATACCGATTAAAAGAAGTTTACCGACAAGTGCTGTAGCTGTATTCATTCCATTTTCAACGCAGGAAATATTTCAAGCCGGCGGAACATACTACGGTCTTAATCAGGTTACTAAAAATATGATTTTAGCTAACAGATTAAAATTAAAAAATCCTAACGGCTTATATTTAGGTGTCCCCGGTGCAGGTAAATCTTTTGCCGTCAAGCGTGAAATCACAGATATATTTTTGACAAGAAATGATGATATTTTTGTAACTGACCCTGAAGGAGAATATTACCCTCTTGTCGAACATTTGAATGGTCAGATTGTAAAAATATCTGCAAACAGTACTCACCATATCAATCCACTTGATATTAATATAAATGCAAACGAATTACAAGACGAAAATCCTATTGCAACAAAATCCGATTTTATAATATCGTTGTGCGAACTTATTGTGTCCGACAAATTTGGTTTAACAGCCGAAGAACGCTCCGCTATTGATAAATGTACACAAAGACTTTATCAAAGATTTTTTGCTAACGAACCGTCAAAAGAAAATATGCCGACTCTTGCAGATTTACAAAAGGAATTTCGGACGGCTGATGTTGTGCATACTCTGAACAGAGTTGCTAATTCTCTTGAAATGTATGTTACCGGTTCACAAAATATTTTTGCGTACAGGACAGATGTTGATATTGAAAATCGTCTTGTATGCTTTGATATAAAAGAGCTTGGTTCACAGCTCAAAAAAATAGCTCAGCTTATTATACAAGACCAGGTCTGGTGTAAAGTTGCTGAAAATCGCAATATCAAAACTACACGATACTATATTGATGAATTCCATTTGCTGTTGCGTGATGAACAAACTGCAAAGTATTCTGTTGAAATGTGGAAGCGTTTTCGTAAATGGGGCGGTGTGCCTACTGGCATAACGCAGAATGTTAAAGATTTGCTCTCATCACCTGAAATTGAAAACATATTTGATAACTCTGATTTTATCTATATGCTATCACAATCCGATGGTGATAGGAAAATTTTGCAAGAAAAACTTGATATATCAGATGCACAAATAAAATATGTAAAAGGTGCTCAACCCGGTCACGGATTGGTTTTCTATGGTGATATAATATTACCTTTTGAAGATGATTTTCCGGAAGATACGGTAATGTTCCAGCTTTTGAACACTGACCCAACTAAAAGAAAAGCACAAGCTAAATAATTTGAATTGAGGTGAACTGCAATGAGTTTAACCGGCAATGAATATCATATTAAGTTTACAAGGGTAAAGACAAATACAGGTTTCCATAGGCAAATAAAACTAAAAAGAGTTGATGCTCCTGCATTTGTTCAACACGGTGTTTTGCATAAGTTGCAAAATGTTAATCGTAGATTTGAAGGTGATGTTCCTAAGTTTTCGATTTCACAAAAAATTGAAAATATGCAACCGCATACAACTCAGGGCAAAAGTGTTAAATACACTTTTTTAGCTATTAATAATTCACGCAAAATTATTTCAAATACAGCTTGGAAAACTGCACTTTCAGCAGAAACAATAACTCTTACATCTGCGAGGTTAGTAGGTGATAAACTCACACAAAACTTAAGATATAATGCTGATACAAGCGACTCTGGCAAAGCTGTCTTAAGTGCTGTTACAACTATATCGACAGCAAACAGAGCGAGAAAATCATTAATTCAGCATAAGCTTCAACGCAATAAATATAAAATATACAAGCAATCGGTTATTTCTTCAAAAGCTCAATACAAAGCGGTTAAAAACAGATTACAAACAAAAAAGAAGAACCTAAAATCTGTAAAAAAACAGCAGAAGTTGAAATTAAATGCTATCAACAGTAACTTTAAAAGTTCTTCTAAACTTTCTGTAAAAAGAATCAGAGTAAATGCACATATTTTGAGTAAAAGCAGAAAGATTAATTGCAAATTTCAGATTGAGAAAGATAAAGTTAATATTCAAAAAAAACTATATAAAAGTAAAGCTAAACTTAAACGCTTATATAAACCGAAACAGATTGCTTTACAAGGTATAGGTGCAGTTACTTCCGGAGCTGTATTCAGAGCATCAAATAAAATTGCTCAAAATGCACAAGACAACGATTTTGTTCAGGCTATATCAAAAGCTGCTATAACAGCAAGACAGATTAAAACTGTTAAAAATACAGTTAAAAATCATAAAATAGCTAAAGCTGAAAAAAGACCTGAAAAATTAAACAAAAGGCGAAATAAACTTCAGCAAAAGCAAAATAAGCTTAATCAAACTCGTAATAAAAAGAGAGTTAATAAGCCGAAGCAAAAAAGTACCGTCAAAGATAAGACTAAACAGATTGCTAAAATTTTTGTAAACTTTATTGGTAAAATTTTCGGAACATTAGCATTTCCAACTTTAATTATTATACTTAATTTTGGCTTAATAATGATGTTGTTTGGTAGTTGTACAGCTAATGGTAGTTTTATACTTGGTACATATTATTGCTCTGACTATGATATGGCTCAAGTTATCGAAACTTATACTGATATTGCTTACAGTTATAATCAAGATGTTATTCAGTGTCAAGGAAATGACTGGAAAACAGGTTTAAGCCGTATGGGAATAGATACATCTAATATGCCTGATAAGCCATCAGAGTTTATTTTCGGCAAAAACAGATATCAGAATTATAACCCGGTTTATGATTTTGATGCTCACAAGTTAATAGCATTTATGTGTGCATATACTTATGAATTTGGAAACACAAGTGACCAAAATCAACGCTGGACATATAAATCGGAATATGATGATGTATTGCAAGATTTGTTTGATAAAGAATATAGCTTTGAAGCTCAATACAATAATTCATCCTATTGGAGAACCTGTAATCAGTTTACTGTGTATCCGAGCAACAATTCTTTTTGGTATTGTGCCGGAGCCGGAACAACTGTATATAACGGTACTACATACGGATATATTGATTTTGGTAATGAAGCTCCACCAACTGAGCTAATGCCATTTACCAATGACCATACGATACATTTTGATTTAAGCACTGGCGAAGTTAAAGACCGCAATAAAGGTTACGCAAAATCCGGTTATTATATTCAAAACTTAAATTATGATTATACTCTTCCGTCAGGCAGTAAGGTTAATAGCTTTTATCACTATATTGTATCAGGTTCAAATCGTTATCTCGGCTTCAGAGGAGCTGACGGAAAGTTTTATCATAAAACTCAGCTTTATGTTAATGGTATGTCATTTAATTATGCTATTGCACATCAAGATGCTGAAAAATGGCTTGGCAGAACAACAAACAACAGAATGCTTATAAGAGATTTTCGACAAGAGGAATATGTCAAGGAATGTAAGCTCTATACCAATGTTAAACAGTTGTGTTCTTTTGATGATGCGATTGATAAAATGCTAAAAGAAAAAAATCCAACTGATGCTAATGATTATACGCAAAGATTACAATATTATCGTATTTTAGCTTGCCTTGAACCGGATGCAAACGGTAAAACACCGGATACATACGGATTACATCAGATGTTTAATTCTTCACCCTTGTTGGGTGATTTTATTGATGCAGATATATATAATAACTATGGTTATGATATGGTAACTTGGGGAAGTAATCATTGCAGCAACACAATTCATTACGGTATTGACATTACAGCAAACACAGGCAGTAATGTATATGCTGTAATGGACGCTAAAGTCGATAGTATTGACACAGCAAATCATACTATTGTACTTATAACAGCAAATGATGCAACTTTTTTCTACGAAGAAGATAAAAAGCACACCGTTAAAGTATCATATACAAATATTACAGTAAAAAGCGGACTTGCTGTCGGCGATACTGTTAAAACAGGTGATTGTATCGGAAAAGTTGATAATTTCAGGCATTGTAATATGGTTGATAACTCATCTGCAGACAGAGATTATTTACATATGAGAGTTGAAATTAAATATAATCTTGTAGAGTGGTCTTGGCACGATGTTGATCCTCAATTTTTGATTTATCGTGAAAACAGTTAGGAGGTATGAAATTGATTGATAATAAGCAAAAACTTGCAGCTCTGAAAGATAATCTTAATACTATCAGCAAAAAAATTGCTGATTTGTCAGTAAAGAAGAAAAAACTTGAAAAGCAAATATCAGACATTGAGCAAAAAGAATTTATGAGCATCATTCGTCAGAATGATTGCACCGTTGTCACATTGTCTGATGATTTGGAGTTAATTAAACGCATTAAAGCAAGTAATATTTCACAAAACGAATTACTTGAATTACTTAATGATTTAGGAGGACAGAACGATGAACAAAAAGAAGTATAAAATCTCAAGAGCAATCTCAGCTATTGTTTTATGCGTTACAATGTTAGCGGTCAGCATATGCGGAGCAAATGCTGCAGAAGCAACTGCTGATGATAACAACGATAACAATACAGCAGTTGAAGAAACAACAACTGAAAGTAATGAAAATGAAAGCAACAGCACCGATTATAATTGGTCAAGCAATACAACAGGCAATGCTAATTTAACAGCAGACCAGGAGATTTTAATGGAAAATGGTATGTATCAATTTATCGCTGTCAAAACGAGAGATGATGATACTTTCTATGTCATCATTGACAAAACGAAGAATGAAGATAATGTGTATTTTCTCAATGAAGTTGATACAGCAGATATTGAAAAATTCTTGAGTGATGATACTAATGCAAATTCAACAGTTCAAGAAACCACTCAGCCTGCAACAGAGCAAGTTGAGCGTACTGCCACATCTGACGATTCACAGTTTACTATCTATCTTATCGTTGGTGTTATCGTTCTCGGCGGTATAGCTTTTGCAATTTTTAAGCTCAAAAAAGGTAAATCGACTAAGAAAAATGCGGATACCTCAGATGATGATTTTGACGATTTTGATTACGAGGAAATAAACGAAGATAACAATGCTGACAATGCGGAGGATAACAAATGATATTAGTTGTTGCTGAAAAGCCATCTGTTGCAGCTACAATAGCTACTGTATTGGGAGCAACCCAAAAAGGTGTTAATTACATATATAATGATAAATACATTGTAAGTTGGTGTCTTGGACATTTAGTTACTTTGGACGATCCTGATATGTACGATAAAAAATATGCGGAATGGAAATTTGAAAACTTACCTATCATTCCCAATAAGTGGTCATTTACAATTAACAAAACTACAAAATCACAATTTTATGTGCTGAAAAATCTTTTTTTAAAAAATGATGTAACTGAAATTGTATGTGCGACTGATGCCGGACGAGAAGGCGAGTGTATTTTCAGATATGTATATAATATGGTTGGTTGCAAAAAGCCGGTCAAAAGACTCTGGACATCATCGCTTGAATCAATTGCAATCAAAAAAGCTTTTGCTGAGCTTAAAGATGATGCAGAGTATGATACTTTGTATCAAGCCGGGTTTGCAAGAGCTAAAGCCGATTGGCTCGTAGGTATTAATGCAACAAGACTTTTTTCAATCCGATATGGCATTACGCTTAATGTTGGCAGAGTGCAAACGCCTACACTTGCAATGATTGTTGACCGTAACAACAAGGTAAAAAACTTTGTGAAAGAACCGTTTTACAAGGTTGATATTGACTGTGAAGATTTTAAAGCTGTAAGTGTTGAGGAATTTAAGTCAGAATATGAAGCTGATAAACTTGCCAAATGTGTTGATAAGTCGGATTTTACGGTTGTTGATGTAACGGAGCAACAAAAATCTGTTGCTCCTCCAAAGCTCTATGACTTAACGGCTTTACAGCGTGATGCAAACAGCATTTACGGTTATACCGCACAGCAAACGCTTGATTATTTACAATCACTTTACGAAAAACGGCTTGCTACATATCCTCGCACGGACAGCAACTACATAACCGATGATATGGCTGATACAGCTAAAAGTCTTATTGAAAGCGTTTACGGTGTATATGAAAAAATACCACAGACACCTACCGATGTTACAAAAGTTATCAACAACGCAAAGGTATCAGACCACCACGCTTTACTGCCGACCGAACAGATAACAAGCTATGACTTATCGTCCTTGCCTACAGCTGAATATAATATATTGTTTATGCTTGCCGTCAGACTTTGTGTTGCAACCGGTGAGAATTACGAATATTGTATTGATGTCATAAAAATGAAATCTGATAAAAGTGAAATGATATTCACAAATAAGGTGTCATTTCTTGAATTCTGCGGTTGGAAAGAAATTGATGCCTGTGTTCGCTCAAAGAGCAAATCAGAATTGGAGGAATACTTCAACCCAAATAAAGCTGAAAGTCAATTTGTTACGGTGAAAAAAGGTCAGGTATTGAAAAAAGTTCCTGCAAGCGTATCAGAACACTTTACTTCACCACCAAAGCAATATACGGATGCTACTTTATTGTCTGCTATGGAAACAGCCGGAAATACCGATTATGTTGAGGACAGCAATGTTGAAAAAAAGGGACTCGGCACTCCTGCAACTCGTGCCGGCATTATCGAAAACCTTGTTAAGCGACAATACATACAGCGTGATGGTAAGAAAATTCTGCCGACCGAAAAAGGCATTCAGCTCATAGACTGTGTTCCCGATGATGTCAAGTCCCCGAAAATGACGGCTGTATGGGAAACCGCTTTGCAACACATTGAAAAAGGTGCTGCAAGTGCCGATGAATTTATGAATCAGATTGAGGACAGCGTAAAGTATCTTGTTGATACATACAGCGAAGTTGACAACAGTAAACATTTTACCCGTTGGGAAACAGTCGGCATTTGCCCAAAATGCGGACAGAAAGTATTGTCATATCCGAAATCATATTCTTGTGAAAACAAAGAGTGCGATTTTGTCGTTTGGAAAAATGTCCGTGGCAAGAACCTTTCAGTGACACAGGTTGTAAAGCTCCTTACCAAAGGCAAAACGGATACGCTCAAGGGCTTGAAGTCCAAATTAGGCGAATCCTTTGATGCAGCTATTAAACTTAACTCAGATTTTAAAACAGAGTTTGTTTTTTCAAACTCTTCAAAATCTAAAAAATCTTACAGGAAGTAAACTATGGAACGAGAACGCTCAATACCGGAAGAAAATAAAGATATAGAGAAAGAAAAGTTACTGCCTGAGATAGCAGAAATATTGAATATATCTATATCGCAACTTGAGCAATACCCTGCTGATGTTCAACTAATTCTTTGCCAAACTTACATTAATGAGTGTAAGTTTGGCAAAGACGATGTTGCAAAGATATTAAATCAAGTTATTAATCTTGATATTGATAATATCGGTATAACCAAAGAGGTTAAAGAGTTAAATCCGCCTAACTTAGACAACGAATTAAGTGAGTCTGATAAAAAAGTAAATCAAAATAAGCGTACATATCTCATATCAAGAAATCAAATTATTGAAAACGCAAGAAAAATAGCTGAACTCAATTCAAAACAACAATTACAGCAAACAGAACAAATAAACCGCAATGATAACAGCAACTATTGACAAACGAAAAAGTAAACTATACAATTACATTGTATATATGTGATTTTATTTCTCTTTTTATTTCCGCTTATAAAAATTAAGGCTTTTGTAAAACTTATGCTTGACAATAATATTATTGTGTTATATAATAAATATAAAGAGATATAAAAATCAACAAAGGAGAGGTAAAATATGAGGATTATAAAAAAATTGATAGTTGCTTTAATGATTACAGCTATGCTTGTGGTATCTGTTGTAAGCGTATCTGCTGTATCTGAATATGATAAGGTAGTTTACATTACAAAGGAAGAATTCAATGATAAAATGTGGGATATGTACTTATCTGTATCACGAATTGATGAAGATACAATACTTGACGAGAAAGACGCATTTACTGTATCTATGGGCAGGTATGAATTAACAAGTTTCTTAGAGGATTATGAACCTCTCAACAGTGACATAAGTGTATCAGATGCTTATCAAGAGTTTTCTGCACATCTAAAAGATGTTTTTGAGGATATAAAAATAGATGTAGATGAAAACGGAAATATTTACGAGGAGCATAAAGACGGCAGTAAATATGATTGGACATATAATGCTGACAAGGATATGTTTGTTTGTACCGACAAAAACGGCAATATTGAAAAAACATATGACCGTTATCACACCGATTACGAATTACAGCATAAGGAAGATACAACAGTACAGGAAGAAACACAAGCCACTACTCAGGAAGAAAGCTATAACTATGTAGAAGCAAAGCCATATGTAGATAATAGCGAAAGCAATACACAAGTAAAAAAAGAATCAGCTGTTGCTGAGGTAGCTACATCTGATTCGGCTGAAATTACAAGTGGTATGAGTACTCCACAAGTAATAATTCTAAGTTTTGTTGGCGTTGCAATCATAGGCGGCGTTGTTGCCTTAATCTTTACATACAAGAAAAAAATCGGCAAATAATTCATCAATACATTGTATAGTCGGGAGGTATTGTTATGACTAAAAAAAGAGGAATCGTTTTAATAGCTGCAAGCGTGATTTTTGTAATTGGTGTAATAATTGCAATTTTAGTTGCAGGCTGTGGTAAAACGGCTGACAATAAGGTGTCAACTGCAGATGAAGTCATTGCTACATCTGTGCAAACCGTAACTCAGGTTGTGACGGACAGTCAGGGCAATACACATATTGAAGAAGAAACTAAGGTTGTTGAGGTTAAGCAGACACAGCCTGCGGAGAAGTCGGAAAAAGCTACGGAAGTTAATGCACATAATGTGGCAAAGACCGACAACAAGCAGAACAACGGCGGTCAGAGCAACAATAACAGCAACGGCAACAGCAATCAGACTAACAACAATAATAACAATGCCGGCAACGGTCAGACAAGCAATTCAGGCTCAAGCGGTTCATCAAGTCAGAGTAAACCGTCAGGCGGTTCATCAAGCAGCTCAAGTCAGAGCAAGCCGTCAAGCGGCTCCGGCTCATCATCTTCAAGTAAGCCTGCACCTGCACCGGCTCAACAACCTACAAAAGATGCACACGAAGGCAAAACTTGGCACGATGCCGAGTACAAGACCGAAAAGGTGTGGGTAGTTGACGAGGAAGGTTATACTTGGCAAAAGCCAATTTATGAAACACACGATAGGACTATCTGCAATACTTGCGGTGCTGATATTACAGATTGTGTAGGTGAACACGGATATAATCATTTAATCAATGGCGAAGATGCAAGTTATCGTAATGAAATGGTAGATACATTGGTAGGTTATGAAACCGTAGAAGAACCCGAAAAAGGACATTGGGAAAGTAAAACTACCCTTGTTCGACCGGAAGGTTGGTACTGATATGTCAATACTTTTATTACCTTTCAAAATAATCTTTTTAATTATAGCCTTTATTATAAAAGGATTGCTATACTTGTTATCATTTATTTTAAATTTTATATCTAATATCTTTGGTATATTACAATATATAATTGGAAGTGCTTTTGTTGCAATTGCAATTTGCGGAACAATCGTGGCTTATAATATGATACAAGATGGTTCTTTCACAACATTGCAAGGCGGAGTATTAATAGCTTTGTTATGGATATGCTCTATGGCTTTTAGTATGATATTTTATCTGAGCAGTTCAACGGCAGATTTATTTGAAAACATTGGTGATTGGTTAAGCGATAAAGCATTGAGCTTTTTTTATTAATTGTTTAGCATTTATCATTTATAATTATTATTTAAGACTGTTATAAATCAGTATTTGATTTATAGCAGTCTTTTGTTTTGCCACTCAAATTAAGGGTGGCATTTTTTGCATTTTGTTGTTTATTTTCGCTTTATGTAAAAGTTATAGGTGCAAAATGCGTTTTTTTGCGGATTAAATATAGAGGAATATTTTTAATGATTGGAGGTTAAATGATGTGTATTCGTGCAAGAGATTCTCCTTAGGAATTTCCCAACTTTTCTATCAAAACAAATGAAGGAGAGTTTTATGAAAAAATTAAGAAAGCTAAAATCAGCTGTCGCAGCAGTTTTTAAGCCTAAAAAGCTGACATCATTGGCAATTGCATTAACAACAGTATTTGCTATGTTACCTATTGCAAATATTAGTGCAAGTGCATATTCATATACGGGACTTGATGAAATCGGCGGCAAGGTATTGATTCAATCTTCGGAAAATGCGTTAGTACTTATTGACAACGGAAGTGCAGGCAAACTTGACGCATATAAATTCCTTATCAACGGTGAGGTCGGTTATTGTATTGACCCTCAGTTACCTGCACAAAAGACTTCCGGCAAAACTGTGGAGTTTTCGCAGTTTTCAGGTGAAACAGGCAAGGAAGTAATTAAACTTGACCCTTATACCACAAACCAAAAGGAAAAGGCATTAATTGCCGGTTTATCTGTTTTCTACGGTGGATACGGTGATTATTTCAGCACATTTTCAAACGGCGGTAAAACTGCAAAGTCAATAATGGACAGCTATATTAATGGTGTGTATTCTTCCGATTTTAAGCATTTGAGTAATGCTGATGACAAGTATTATTATTTGAGTCATTATGCCGAATCTCAACTATATCACGAGCTTGTCGGTGACAGCACAAACTGGAAAACTTGGAGCAGTTATAACGACATCAACACAATGATAAACGGACTTGTTGAATTTGCAAATAATATAGCAAAATCAACAGGTGACTATTCGGCAATTTTGAGAAGCTGTCAGATGAATAATTATTATATCTGTCAGCCAAAAGGTAAAGACGGTACTTTTTGTCAGCACTTAATTGTCAGAATACCAAAGAAAGCAAAACTTGCACTTCAAAAGTCGGGCACAAGTGTTGAAATCAAAAATCTTACCGAACAAACCAAAGATAAAGATTATCTTAATTTTGCAGGTGCACAGTACACTATTTACAATAAGTCCGACAACAAGATAGTTGCAGTTGCAGAGCTTAATAAAAACGGTAATATTGCTAAAATTTTATATTCGTATTCTAACAGTGAGTGGATAAACAAGAATTATTTTGAGCTTGATGCAGGCGATTATGTACTGAAAGAAACAAAAGCACCGAATAACGGTAAATATTATGCCCTTGACGATGCAGAGTACTCTATCACTATTACATCTGATGATTGCAAGCAAGAAAAAACACTTGATGTGTTAAATGTAAGCGATACAGAAAGAGTAAGACTAAACCTAAAAAAAGAAAGTGCTAATCCTGATTTAACGGATAATAATTCTTGTTATGACTTAGACGGTGCACTGTTTGCCGTTTTTAGCAATCAAAAAAGTGCTTATGATTATATTGCCGACAATAGCAAGAAAAACAATATTGTAAGATACTTTATTACCGACAGTAAGGGCAATTGCAAGGCAATTTCTGCTGACGGTAATAGTTGGGACTACAGTACAAGCTCTGAGCTTTATAAATTTACTTACAGTAAGTCTTTATATGCTGTTGAAATCGAAGCACCTAATGGATTTAAGAAGTACAACAAAGCCGTTAATCTTACATTAACGAGTGAAACCTATGGTGGCTATGCTGTATTGTCGGCAACAATAGTTGATGAACCAATGAATGACCCGGTATATATTTTGCTTCATAAAAAAGATGAATTAACCGGTCAATACACAAATATGGAAAACGCAGAGTTTACTGTATCTTACTATAAAGGTTACTACTATTCCGAACAGGAGTTAAGCGATAAAACTCCCGAAAGGCAATGGGTATTAAAAACTGATAGCAGAGGATATACATATTTAGATGAAGCTCATCGTGCTGATAGCGACTTTGGTGAACCGTTTTACTTAACAAGTGACGAAAATCCTAACCCGGCTATACCGCTCGGTACAGTTACAATTCAGGAAACTAAAGCTCCGCAAGGCTTTAAACTAAACTCTGAATTATTTATCAGACAAATAAAAATTGATGAGCTTACAGGTTCTGTAATGACTTTTAACGAAATTGAAGTCCCCGAACCTCGTGATACAGGATTTGGTAACCTTAGCATTTACAAGACGGCAGATGACAGTAAGCATTCTAACAATACAGCTAAAAATGTGTGGTTTAGAATAACCTCTGATGATGGCATTACAGACGAATATATTGCTACAACTGCAAAAGGTCTTGACGGTGTAGCTACACTTAAAAATTTGCCTGTTTATAAGTTGAGCGGTGAATATGTTTATTACACAATAAGTGAGTTAGGTTACAAAAATTCTGACGGCACTTATTCTGTTCCTGACCGATATGTTGCTCCAACATCAAAAACTATTACCCTTAAAGCAAATGTAACACTTACATTTACATTTGCTAACAGACTTGCTACAGGTACTTTAAGACTTACTAAAACAGACAGTTCTGACACTCTTATAGACGGCTCCGGTTGGAAACTTTATAAAGCTGACGGCACAGCTGTTGAATGCAGCAAAAACAGTAACGGTAAATATTCGTATAAATCCACCGGTGCGAGTGCAACTGACTGCATAGCGACAAATGGCAGTTTGACCATTGATAAGCTCCCGGTCGGTGATTATTACTTAGTCGAAAGCATAACACCAACAGGATATATGCCATATGGTAAAAAGTTAGAATTTAAAATTTCTGCAAACGCAGAAACTCCGCTTTTAATTCAGTTTACCGTAAAAGATAACAAGACAATGTTGTCTGAAACAGGTGGAGTCGGCAGAGCACCGCTTTACTATATAGGCATAGCATTGGCACTTATATCAACATTTTTTATTACTAAAGCAAAAAACAGAAAGGAAAATCAGTATGAAATCAAAAAATAATGTATTTAAAATTTTTACTGCAATGGCAGTTGCTGTTTTAATGATTATTTCGGCAATTCCATTTGCATCAGCCGCAACTAATAACAATTTACTTGACACTGCTAAAAAAGTATCAATTACTACAAAATGTGCAAAACCGGGATATACCTTTACTGTGTATAAAGTTGCTGAACTAAAAACAACCGAAAATCCATATCAGACAGGCTATACTTCGCTCGTTCCGTCAATTTCAGAAGATATATTGAGAGGTAAATCATCAGTTGTATTGGCAGCTCTTGACGGTATCGCAAAAATGCCTTCAACTGCTTCTGTTGTAGGTACATTTACTACATCAGCAACTTCTGTTACAAAAACATTCTCAGGACTTGCTCAGGGAATGTACTATATCAAGGCAACAAACTATCCTGCCGGTGTAAAAAGTGTTACAAACAGCGTAATAGCACTTCCGTATTATAACAACGGTTGGGTATATACATATAAAGCTATTGACCTTGCAACTAAGGTTAATGACGGTGATGTAGTTACTGGAAAGACAATCACAAACAGCACTAAGGACAACACAAACTATACCGATGTTTCACTCGGTGATACCGTTAATTTTGAAATTAAATCTTCAACAGCAGGTTCCTCTACTATGAAGCTCAAGTCTTACAGTGTGTATGACGAAATGTCCGCAGGACTAACTCTTGATAAAGACAGCGTAAAGGTTGCACTTCTTAACGCACAAGGCGGTAAAATTGCTGACCTTACAACATCTGATTATACACTTAATGTCACTTCTGAAGTTGACGGTAAAGCTACTACATTTAATGTAGCAATTACAAATGCTTATCTTCAGAAAAATGACTTTTATGCAAGTAATGCTGCATATACTTCTGTCACCTACTCTGCAAAACTCAATAAGTATGCAGTTGTCGGTAAAGCAGGTAACCCTAATACCGAAACAAAGCTTGTTTACAGCAATAAAAATGGTGTTAAATCTGAGGTGAACGGTAACACAGTTTATGTTTACACATTTGCAGTAACAGTAAATAAAACAGATACTAGTGGCAATCCCCTTGAAGGGGCAGGATTCGATCTTTTTGTATCGGAAGAAGATGGAAATGCCCTCACAAATGAGATTGCAAACGGCGTATCTGATAAGACAGGTAAAGTTACTTTCTATAACTCCAACAAAGAAGAAATCAAACTTGCAAGCGGTAAATATTATATTGTCGAAACAAAAGCTCCTACAGGCTACAACATCTATGGTAAAGTTATTCCTATTACAATTGATGCGACTTATGGAGCTGCATTTACTGATGGTTCATATATTACTAATTGTCCGACGGACGGCACAGTTAGTATTGATGTTAAAGATACAAGACTTTTTTTCCCACAGACAGGCGGTGCAGGTACTGCAATGTTCTATGTTATTGGTTCTGCACTTGCAATTAGTGGCATAGTTATTTTAGCTACTCGCCGTAAAGTTAAAGCATAAAAATATAAGGAGAAAAGTACCATATGAAAAGAAGCAAATTATTTTTGGTTATTGGAATCGCATTTATGGTTTTATCTGTTTCTATGGTATTTTATCCTACTATATCCAATGCTATTAACAGCTTATATTCAATCACAGTTATAAAAGATTATACAAAATATTCAGACACTATTTCGGCAACTGACCGGCTTTCGCTGTTATCAGTTGCCGAAAAATATAACAAAACTTTGCGTGATACAGTAAGTACATTTTCATATTCAACAGATAGTCTTGTTGACAGTTATGATAATGCATTGAATTTTGAAGATGGACTTATAGGATATATCGAAATTAAGAAAATCAATGTAAAACTGCCTATATACCACGGTAGTGATCCTGATGTGCTTAAAAAAGGTGTTGCTCACATACCTAATAGTGCTTTGCCTACGGGTGGTATTGGCAACAATACTGTTTTATCAGCACACACAGGCTATCCAACGCAGGTCTTTTTTGATAATCTGACTGAGCTTACAGTCGGTGACACTATTAACATCTATGTGCTTGATAATACACTTACATACAAAATAACAGCAAAAAACATTGTTGAACCTGACGATACATCTCTATTAAATGCAGATGATACAAAAGACTTGCTGAGCTTAATAACTTGTTATCCTTACGGTGTTAACAGTCACAGACTTATTGTAACCGCTGAAAGAGTTATAGTGTCGTCAACACAAGATGAAGCAATAGAAAGCACAAAATCAGAAAGCGAAAATAGTTTTGAAATTATAATATCTGCAATAATTGTATTTCCTACTGCAGCCATAATTGTAACTATTGCGAGAAAAAGGAGGAAAAAATATGCCCGATAAAGATAGAGCGGTTGCTATAACTATAGATAAGTCACTTATTCAAGAGGAAACCGAGGAAGAAATCAAGACAAGAGTTCCCGGCACATTTAGCGATAATATACGCTTCTTGTGGATAAAAAAAGATAACTGTGAGGAGATAAATAATGCTAAGACAATATTAACCTCACTCAATGAAAACAGTACTTATATGCTATATGACCGGTTCGGGAATATAGCCGAAAATATATCCGGAAAGCAACTATATGAAGCTCACTACGATCCGGTATCCGAAAAAAATATATCCGATAAAGATAGAGTTACACTTGTTCAAGATATGAACACTTTAGGTTATGAATTCGTGCAGGTTGAAGGTTATTCGGATGATTTCCTTATGTGGAAATCAAAAGGTGAAGTCGATACAAAAAATGCTTTTGGCTTTGATGGGTGGAAAGCTGTGAGAGAATTTGTCAATAATGTACATACTCTGATGAACAATTATACTGTTCAAGTATTACAAGACAGGATAAATAAAGATTACAGCGTAATTGACTATGGCTCATTTGATGATAGAGAAATTCAGACAGCAATTAAGAATTACTCGCAACAAAAAGCTAAAAATAATGACATCACATATACCAAAGTCCAAACTGAATATGATAAATCAGAGCCGGATAACAGTATCAATATAGAAAATCCGATACTTGCATCCTTTTATGATAAGTACAATCAGAAAATTGCAAAATTTGAGGATAAAAATACAAATCTCAATGCCAAAATCAACAAACTCAATCATAAGATTACTAAGGCAACAGAGTTTGTTGAGGTTATCTCGGCTCTTGAACAGGTTATTCCTAAACCTATTTTTACTGTATTAAATCTTATTTCTCAAGAGAAACAAGAAAAAATTGCAAATATGCAATCAAAACTATCTAAACACGAAAGCCGTATTGCTGATAACAATAAGAAAATTCATAAGTATGAAAGTAAGATTACTTTATGTAAAAAAATTAATACATTTCTCACTAATATGAAAACGCAAGACGGCAGAAAAGAAAACTTTATCAACGGTGTTCAGGAATTCAGAAGTATTGCTATCAGAAATGCTTCTGAAAAATTTGATGTAACTCAGGAAAAACTCAATAAAGCTATGTCTGAATATGGTAGAACACATTTTGCATCTGAAAAGCTAAAGCTTCAAAAGCAAATTAATAATCTTGCAAATAAGAAGGACAAGCTTCGTGACAAACTGATTGCTCTTGATGCACTCGTTGATAAATTCGATACAATTAATAAAATGTCTGAACAAAAAATCGAAAATGTTATTGAGCAGAGTTGTGACAATATTGTATCTGACCTTACCGGCAAAAAAGCTGTAAAAGCAGAAACTGTTGTAAATGCTTGCAGTAAAGCTATTGACTCCGCAAGCATAGCTAAAGAAAAAGACAATTACCTAAAAAACGCAGAAATGTCTGTTGAAGATGATTATGACAGCATTGACGGAATCATAAACAACGGCAATAAACAGCAAGAATATGAAAAGCTGAAAAAGCCTGAACGCAAATCGCCACTGTCAAGGAGTCAACTCAAGAAAAATGCTGAAACAATTGCACATAATGAGCAACAGCAAAAAACTAACGATAAGACAAAAAACCACGGACAGGAAATATAAATACTGAGCCTTGTGCCGTAAATCGCACAAGGCTTTTGTTATAGAGGTAATAATATGATTGAATTATTTGGCAATTCTATTTGGAATAATAACACTCCAAACACAGATAAGAAAGTTATTATTGCAGATGAAAAAGAACTAAAGAAAATTGAGCAAAGCATAAATAATGCAGGATTCAATTACTGTGCTTACATACGAAAAGGCAATGCTTATATAGCTGTAAACAAAAACGATGTTGAAAACATACATAAACTTAATATTAATATAAAGGCTGTAAGCAACTCAAATAATAAGCCTTATAAACCAAACAAAATAATTGGAAATACACCATTTAAAAACATCAATAATAAATACTATCAAAAATATAGTGCTGACATTGCTTACGCTGTTGCTTATAGGCTTGATGAACTGAATATACCCTTTTCAGGTAAGCTGTACGATGTATATAACTCTGTTACAATTACCATTGACAAGGCTTATGTTGAACAAATTCAAAGTATAGCAAAAGAGATAACTGAACAGAGAAGTTTAATTGCTAACAGTAACGGCAAAATTACAAATGCAATCAAAGATGCGGTTAAAAAACTTAATTATTCTGAAGAACAGCTTAAGTCAATAAATAAAGCAGAAAATCTTTTATTAGACAGAATTGATGATGAAAATTTATTATCTGCTTTTGATGCAATGTTTGAAGGCACTAACAAATATAGTGCTGATGACATAGCTAAATTATCCGATGAGTTTGTAAAAATCTTTGAAAACTTACACGGATTAGAATGTGTATTTGCAAGCAGAAATGATTTTAATGGTCTGAAAAAAGAGTTTGACAAAAATATCTTGTTTGAAAAATATACTCAAGATAAAGGCTTTTCGTCAGAACAGGAAAAAGTAATTAAGAATATGATTGATAAAAACATGGACTCTGTTCTTGATATTCTTGATTTTACTTTTTCGGTTTCTGAAATGGAAGATATGTACTTAGCATATCAGCAAGGTGATTATGACCGTCTTATTAATATAGTAGCAAGCGTTAAGGATACATCACGAATTGAAATTGAGGGTGAAATTGAAAGCGGAACATATACTCCGGTTCTTCCAAACTATGATACACTCGACAGAGATTTGTTTTTTAACAATCCTGACTCAGAAAGCGTAACACATATATATTATAATTCCGATGCTAATTCCGGAGGACAGTTTGTTATATCTGAGATTAACTACTATGAAATTGAAAATGCCTTAAAAAAGTTTTCTGACAAGTCTGATGATGTGGAAACATTTTTTGACTATCTTGATTCTATCAGTGAACAAAAATGCATTGATATAGGTGATGATTTATTCCTTGAAACATATCAAAAATTTTATAGCAACGAACATATAGCTGAGGGAATTACTGACGAAGTTAAGAAACAGCTTACTAATATTGCTACAGTAAATTATACTGTTCCAGATAAAACAGATTATTACAAATCTTATTTTGAGATACAATCAGAACATCCTGATGCGATAATACTATTCCGTGTGGGTGACTTTTATGAGGTGTTAGGTGATAATGCTCAAGAAGCAGCCGAGGCACTTAATTTAACGCTTATGTCACGAACAATTAACGGAGAAAAGATACCAATGGTCGGATTTCCGTCCTCTTATCTTGAAGATAACGAAAACTTGCTTGTTGAAATCGGTTATAAAATATTGACAGTTGAGCAGGAGGATATAGCGGAAAGAGCAAGCTTGCGTAACAAAGCACAGGAAGTTGCAAAGCAAAATAATTTGCCTTTTTCCGATAAATTCAGTATGGGTTTCGAAGATGATTTCGATACGGCAGTTTATGACGGAAGTATGTCAGCTGATGATTATGAAAAATTACAGCAAGCTGACATCGAACCAAAAGCCGACCGTCCAACAGTTGCTTATTTTCCTGCCAAGACTCAAGATGAAAATGAAGTTACCCAAAACATAGAAACAGAACAGCCTACACTGTTTGATTTTGATAACGGCGATACTCTATTCTCTGATGCAGCACATACAACTGTGGACAAAGGCAAAAATTATGTAATGGAAGATAGAGAAACTGTTACAGGAGCAAAAACAAAATTTAAAAATAATATAACGGCAATCAGAATATTAAAAACTCTTGAAAGTGAAAATCGTAAAGCTACTGTTGCAGAGCAAAGGCAACTTTCCCTTTATACCGGTTGGGGTGGTCTTGCAAATGTTTTTGAGCCTGACAATGATAAATGGAAAAATGAGTATTTAGAACTAAAAAATCTGCTTACTGATGATGAATATACTGCTGCAAGGTCATCAGTACTTGATGCATTTTATACAGACAGCACAATAATTGACAGTATATACAAGGTTATTCAAAATGCAGGACTTGAAAGCGGAAATATTCTCGAGCCTGCTATGGGCATTGGCAATTTCTTTGGTCGCTTGCCTGCAGATTTAAGAGGTAAAGTAAATCTGTACGGTGTTGAAAAAGACAGCTTGTCAGGAAGAATAGCTCAAAAGCTATATCCGCAAGCTAATATCACTATTGACGGATTTGAAAACACTCATTTCAATGACAACAGCTTCGATGTTGCAATCGGTAATATTCCATTTGGAGATTTTGGAGTAAATGATAAAAAGTATAACTCTCAAAACCTAAAAATTCACGATTATTTCTTTTTGAAATCACTTGATAAAGTGCGTGACGGCGGCATTGTGGCTTTTGTAACTTCCAAAGGTACACTTGACAAAAAGGACAGCTCTTTCCGCAAGACCTTGGCCGAAAGAGCGGATTTGGTAGGTGCTGTGAGATTGCCGAATAACGCCTTTAAATCGGCAGGAACGGAGGTTACAGCAGACATTATATTCCTCCAAAAAAGAGAAAAAAAGTTAGAAATTGAACCGTCTTGGGTACATACAGGACAGCTTGAAACCGGATTGCCTGTAAACAATTATTTTGTAAAGCACCCTGAAATGGTGCTTGGTGAAATTGTTGAGGGTAATAAAATGTACGGCAGAACAGACGATACAATGTGTGTGCCATTCGATGACGGAAGAACGCTATCAGATTTACTTGCAATAGCAGTTAATAATATCAGCTTTACTTATACACCGCATAAAGATAAGCTAATACCATTGGCTGAAAAGTCTGATGAAATTATATTACCTCAGGGTATTCGTGCCGAAAGTTATTTTAAGAGCAATAATGATATTTATTTTTATGGCAGTAATGGAGAAGGAGATTTATTTACTATTCCCGGTTCTGAATTACTTGATAAAAAGTACACTGCTAAAAATATAAATCGTATTTCTGATTTTATTGAATTGAGAGATACATTGCGTGAACTACTTGATGTACAGCAATATGAAAATAACGATGATAAAGTAGCTCAACTACAGTCAAAGCTCAATACACTTTACGATGATTATTATATAAAATACGGTCTTTTGCATAGTAATTATAATCGTAATATTATTGGCTTTGATGGTGCTTATCAACTTGTAGCATCACTTGAAAAAAGCTACGACAAATCTAAATTAATTGAGAAGTCAGATATATTTACTCAGCGTGTAAATGTTCCTAAGCCAACAATAGAACATATTGATACTGCAGAAGAAGCTCTTGCTATATCTATTGCAGAAAAAGGTGTCATTGATTTTGCTTATATGAGTAAGTTAACTGACATACCGGAAGAAAATCTGAAAGCAAATCTCTGTGCAAACGGCGAAATTTTTCCTGTTCCTGAGTTGTCAAGTGAAGATAACATTGTATATCAGACTGCATCCGAATATTTATCAGGAGATATTTACGCAAAACTTGATATGGCTAATTTAAGTGCAAGAGATAATGATATTTATCGTTCAAATATAATTGCACTTGAGAAAGCAAAGCCAAAACCATTAAAAGCCGCTGACATTGATGTAAGTATCGGTGCAACCTGGATATCTCCAAAGTATTATGAACAATTTATGTATGAGATTTTTAAGACACCTGAAGAAAATCGTTCAGATTATGCACCTAAATATTATTGGCAAAAAGATGGTAAGAAGATTGAAGTAGAATATTCAGCTTATTCCGGCAGATGGAGCATTAGTAATAAATCTATTGACAAGTCTGTCACCGTAACTAAAACTTATGGTGCACACGGATATTCGAGTTATGCTATATTTCAATCAGCATTAAATCTCACTGAACCAAAGGTATATAAAATTAAACTCGATGAATTTGGAATACCGGTATTTGATAAAAATCATAAACCGGTAAGTGAGCTTGATGTACCCGCAACGCAAGTAGTTCAGCAAAAAGCAAATGCAATCCGCAGAGAATTTAAAAATTGGCTTTTCAAAGATGCAGACAGACGAAAAGATATTATTGATACATATAACCGAATTTTTAATTGTATCAAACCTCGTGAATATGATGGTTCACATCTTACTTTTCCGGGTATGAATTCAAACATCGAACTACACGAACATCAGAAAAATGCTATTGCTCATGCTATATTTGGTGGTAACACACTATTCGCACATTCTGTCGGGGCAGGAAAAACTTTTGAAATGATTGCAACAGCAATGGAGTGTAAAAGACTTGGATTGTGTCATAAATCACTTTTTGCAGTTCCAAATCATTTGACTGAACAAGTCGGTGATGATTTTTTAAAGTTGTATCCTAATGCAAATATTCTTGTTGCAACTAAGGAAGATTTTAAAGCAGACAATCGAAAAAAACTTATGAGTAAGATTGCTACCGGAAATTATGATGCTGTTATTATCGGACATACACAGCTTAAAATGTTGCCGTTATCGCCTGAACGGCAACAAGCAATTTATCAAGAGCAGATTGATAATATAATCAAAGGCATTGCAGAGTTAAAAGCACAGGATGGCAGTAATTTTAAAATCAAAGATATGGAGCGTACTAAGAAAAATCTTGAAAAGCAACTTGCAAAATTACAATCAGCTAAAAAGGATAATTCCATATATTTTGAAGAACTTGGTATCGACAAGTTGTTTGTTGATGAAGCACACGAATTTAAAAACCTATTTTGTACTACAAAATTGCAGAATGTGTCGGGTATATCTTCGAGAGCATCACAAAGGGCAACAGAACTTTTTGCGAAATGCCGTTACCTTGACGAAAAAACCGGTGGAAGGGGTGTAGTTTTTGCTACCGGTACACCAATTTCAAATAGTGTAACTGAGTTACATACTATGATGAGATACCTTAATTATGACTTTCTTGCAAATCATAATAATATGCAAAACTTTGACAATTGGGTTTCAACATTTGGTGTTCAGAAAAAAGAATATGAACTTGCTCCTGCCGGCAACAAATTTAAAGAACGCACCCGTATTGCAGAGTATTCAAACTTGCCTGAATTAATCTCTATGTTTAAATTAATTGCAGATGTTCGCACATCGGATACATTAAATCTTAATGTACCTGACTGCGAAATGCACATATTAGATGTTGAGCCGACTGAATTGCAGAAAGAGCTTGTTGATGAATTATCTGATAGAGCAGATGATGTTAATGTAGGAAAAGTTGATCCATCCGAGGACAATATGCTGAAAATAACCGGTGATGGAAGAAAGTTGGGTCTTGACCCTCGTTTAATTGACCCGGAATTTGAAGATAATCCGGGTACAAAACTGAATGTATGTGTCAATAAAGTTTTTGAAATTTATGAGAAAACTTCGGATAAAAAGCTAACACAAATCGTATTTTGTGATTTAGGTGTTCCGGGTAAAAATGTATCCGCTGATACAGATGGTAAAGATGATGATACAAAGAGTGTTTCTGAAATTGATTCACTTGAAGAAACAGGTAAATTCTGCGTGTATGATGATATTAAATCTAAGTTGATTGCTAAAGGTGTTCCTGCAGAAGAAATTGCCTTTATCCACGATGCCAAAAACGAAAAGCAAAAATCAGAACTGTTTGCAAAAGTAAGAAGTGGTGAGGTTCGTGTGCTTTTAGGTTCTACCGGTAAAATGGGTACAGGAACAAATGTGCAGGATAGAATCATTGCCCTGCACGACTTAGATGTACCGTGGCGTCCATCAGACCTTGAACAAAGACGAGGAAGAATGGTAAGACAGGGCAACATTAATAAAAAAGTACACCTTTATCGTTATGTTACTAAAGGCACTTTTGATGCTTATTCATATCAATTACTTGAGAAGAAACAAAAGTTTATTAGCCAAATTATGACATCAAAAGCTCCTGCAAGAAAATGTAGTGATGTTGACCAGGCTTCATTATCTTATTCAGAAATTAAAGCTCTTTGTACCGGTGATGAGCGTATTAGAGAGAAGCTTACCCTTGAAAACAGAGTAAAAGAACTTACAGCGTATAAGTCTGAATATGATAATACCCGTTATGAGCTTGAGGACAAAGTAAACGCTTATCCTGAGCAAAGGAAAAAATTGTTATGTAAGATTGGTAATATTCAAAAAGATATTGATAAGTTAAGTACATTACCTAAAGATGAAGAAGGTTTGTTAATTCCCACTTATAATTTTGGAGATACTTCTTATTCTAATTCAGAAGAAGATAAAAAATCTGCGGCTAAAGCACTCGGTTCTTTTGTAGCGTTATCAAGACAACAAAGAAACAAAACCATTACAGTCGGTGATATATGTGGTTTCCCTATTGAGATTATAAACAAAGGTTTAGTACTTGATGATATTACGGCTACTTTAGGTGACGGAAAATATGTAACCGGTTTTGGCAGTCTTAACTCTCACAATCTGTTCAAACTTGAAAATTTGTTTACAAAATTTAATGAGTTTCTTTCTAATGCTAAAAAAGAATTGAATCAACTTGATTATGATTATAAGTCGGCAACTGAAATGCTTGCAAAACCCTTTGAATTTGAACAGGAACTTACAGAAAAGACGAACAGATTAGCTGAATTAACCACAGCTTTGAATATTGACCTTGCTCAGCGACAGAATGTATCTTCAGAACGAAAAACTTGCTATTTTAGCAAGAACTCTATTTTGCACAGGACAAAAAATAAAATTGCTCCGGAACAAAATAAACCTGAAATAAAAAGGAGTGCACCTGAACTATGATAATTTACGCAAAAGGAGATATAACAAAGTTTAATGTAGATGCAATTGTAAATGCAGCCAACGGCTTTGGATATATGGGAGGTAAAAGATGTGTTACAGAACTACATAGAGGAGTTGCAGAGAGCATACAATTTGCATCTAAAGGAGCTGTTGAACAGCTTGCAAGAGCAAAATGTAAAGTACAACCTCTTTTTAGCTATGCACCGGGAGATGTTTTTTTGACTAACGCACCTAACTTAAAGTGTAGAAAAATAATACACGCAGTTACTATGCGTACTCCAGGTAGCAAGGCAAAAATCAAAAATATAAAAAAGCTAATTCCTAAAATAAAAACAATAGCTGAAGATTTAAATATGGAATCAATAGCCATTCCATTACTTGGGTGTGGAACAGGTGGACTTGACAGAAAAACCGTTCAAAATTTATTAGCTCATAATCTTATAAGTGACAAAGTGACATTTTATATTGTTGATTTCTCTTAAAATAAGCTGTAAAACGATTTTTATAAAAACCTGACTAATTATATTCTTTTTTAGAACTGCCGTTAAAATCAATTTAAACGGCAGTTTTACTTTGTATTATACTTGCATTTTTAGCGTTTTTAGCATATAATAATATAAAAGATTATTTGTTTATAAAAGTAAGCGTGGTGATATTTATGATGTCAATTACAAGTACAAGGTATCTTTCTAATGTTGACTGGTTGCAGGATGTGGTTCAAGGAACGGATTTAATCCTGTGCGGAGTTTCGGCACTTGAGTATCTCGAACTATTTAATGGTTATGTTAATGAATCTAAGATACAGGTATATGCAAAAAATAAGGGGCAATTTGATAACATAGAATATCACATTGTCAATTCGTTTGACCACATAGAATATCTCAATTTTGACGGTATTTTGTGTACTACTGTTAATCAGACTATAAATGATATGCTTGCTAATTATGATAACATAGATGAGCTTGCTTTTCTTGAAGCGTTGAGTAATTATTATTTTGCGAATAATGAATCCTTTGATAATCTTAAAATTAAGCCTGAAAACCTAAATGTTTTTAACCAAGTAAAGCAAATAGCAATTGAATATTATTGCGAGGACTGAAAGGAGTATGTATATGAAAACTAATTATCTTGTAACTGCACAATGTGAAGTTTTGGTAGAATATGCAAATGCCGTTATGGCAAAGTATGAAAAGTATCTTCGCTCTGACTCAGCTTTAGATTGCATAAAAAAGATGTATAAGGATTTATGCTCATACAATACAAAGATAATTCTTTGTGATAACCAGTCTGAATTAGATAACCTATACAGCAATGTAAAAGAATATGAGTGGATAATTGAGCATATACCGTCAGCTATTTCCGTTGGAGCATTGGTATGAATTATACTAATGCTGAATTTGAATTAGCTTACGAAAAAATTTTAGAGCGTATTTTATTTGATAAAATTCCTGTACAAAATCCTATTGCCTACATTCTTGGTGGACAACCGGGAGCAGGAAAAACACAACTTCAGAAGAATATTCTTCGTAAAAACCAAAATGTCATTGCCATAAATGCCGATGCTTACCGTCAATCACACCCTCGTTTTGAGAACATACAGGATGAATTCGGTGATGACTCTCCAAAATATACACAGCCTTTCATCAATGAAGTTGTTGAAAGGCTTATTTCAGATTTAAGTGATATGAAATATAATCTGATTATTGAAGGAACATTGAGAACAGCTGATGTTCCGCTCAATACTTGTCATTTGTTGAAGAATAAGAATTATAAAGTTGAATTACATTTAATTTCAGTAAAAAAGGATATCTCTTACGAAAGCACCATACTAAGATATGAAAATAATATTAGATTTGGTATGATACCACGAGCTACCGCTAAAGAACACCACGATAAAGTGGTTGATGCAATTTGTGATAACTTGGATATAATTTACAAAGAAAACATTTTTGATGATATAAAACTTTATGACAGAGAAGGAAATAATCTATATAGTATCAAAGACGGAATATCTCCCGTACCGGTTGAAAAAGGCAAGTTGTTCGGGGTGTGGTCTGAAGATGAAATCAGTTCATACAAGGAAATAATTGATACAGTAATTTTTCTTAAACAAGCAAGGAAAGCACCCGATTTAGCACAATACATATTAGAATCATCAAAAAGATTTTCTAATGCACAATCTAATTCAAAAACAGCTTCACGAAAAATTCCTTTATCAAGGAATCAGATCAATCATAACGCAAAAATCATATCAAATACACAAGAAAATCAATCACAACATAACAAAGACAAAAATAAAGACAGATAATACCTTGTAGCGGTGTTATCTGTCTTTTAGTTGTAACTTGAGTAGAACTATTGTTTTCTTTGTCAATTTTATTTTACTGCAATTTGCGATTATTGCAAACTATTAAATCAACAAATTCTAATGTTATGAAAGCAAATACACTCCAAATAATTAGGTACAAAACTATAAAATAATTACTGAATATTTCTTGTTGTTTTATTAATTTATCAATTTTATTACCTTCTGAAAGAATTTTAACATCTTTGATTTTACTATTTTCTATTTGAATATAAACTGTTCCATCAAATTCAGCAGGTGCAGTTGTTATCTCGTTTTTTATTGGTGCATTTTCACTATATATTTCATTATAATCTAAAAATGAAGTGATAAATTTTGAATTTAGAAAATCCTCTAATGAGGATTGTTTTATTGTCGTGTTATTTCCTAAAAAACTATATGTTTCCGAATAGTATGTTTTTTCATAAAAAAGTGTGTTATTCCTTCTTCCAACTGTAAATTTTTTTACTTTAACATAAGAAAAAAGATAATTTATTCTATCGTCGTTATTAAAAGTATCTGATAAAAAATCATTGTATTTTATAGGATCAAGAGCCTTAATAGTTCCTGTAGCTAATATTGTTGCATCAGATTTTTCTAATGCTTTTGAAAAATCTGATGCATTATTAATTTGTTCAGCATTTTTATAATTATCGTAGTTATTATCAATTTGTTCTTGCAAAAACAAGTAAAAAAACACACCTATTATGCAAATAAATATTAAATAGCAGATGCATATTTTTCGATTTCTAATTATTAAATTTTCCTTTATCATAAATTATTCTTCTTTCAAAATCTATTATAATTTTAGTAATAAATTTATTTTATACAATTTTTATATTTTTTGCAATACTAAATTTAATACTACAAATCAGTATTAAAAACATTACATTGGATAATGGTATACCTATAACAATATAAATACAAATAGTCTAAAACCTCGAAATTTGACTTGTGTACGATTTTGCGTCTTAAACTCAAAATTATATTACTTAGATACGAAAACGCTACACAACTAAAATATATTGATGTATGAGCGTTCTCACATTACTATTTATTTTTGTCTATTATATTTAAAAAGCTATGTAAGAAGATACAATTGCATACGCTGACTGTTGAAACTATTGCTATTGCCTCAAAGATTTCTTTATATTTTTTTGATACTCTAAAGCGAATCCCCATAGTAAAATCATAAATAACTAAGATTATATTAATAAATAATGATAAAAGGAAAACAAAAAGAATTATATTTTGTATAATCAACATTATATTAAAAAATTCAGAATCTGATTTAGTTAATATTTCATTCGGAGTAATTGCTATATGAGGCATTGCCAATGCAAATAAATATATGGGTAAAATGGAAATCGTAATATAAATTGAAAATTTAGTTGCTTCAATTAATTTTTTTTGAATACTATAATTTTTAGTTTTTTTGTATTCGGAAATACTCATTTTCAGCCTCCTATTATCAATAATTAAGATTATAAATATAGTTAAGGTCCGTTTTATCATTGATTCCATCAACTCGTCCATACCAGTCATATTGGTGTATGTCAACGAAAGAAGGAAGTTTACTGTATGATTCATTAGGTGCGGCAAGCCAAATAAGGTAGTTTGAAGAAATCTCATCTGGATAAGCACTATCCATTAGCATTGATTTTGCACTATACAAACCACTGTCAAAACCGTTATCTCTCATACCATTGCAGAATGTTTTGATAATATCTGTAAGAGTCCTTTTCGGCAAAATTGCTTGCCTATATTCTTCTACATCAAGAAAAACCGGAAGGTCAAATTCTTTGCCTTTTATTGTTTTCATACAATTTCTTACCTCTGCTTTCGCAGCGTCAACCGATGTAGCGTAGCTGTACCAATACGCACCTACATTTAAGTCGGCGGCTTTTGCTTGCTTATAATATTTCTGAAATTCATTATCCTCTTGATTCGGGTCTTTTCCATACCCAGCTCTAAGAATTACACAAGTAACACCCGATTTTTTTACCTTGTTAAAATCAATATTTCCATTCCACTCGGAAAGGTCAATACATTTCGCTTTTTCAACGCTAAACCTTACCGAAACGCTCTGAGAACATTGCTTTGCAGTTACAGTAGCAGAACCTACTTTATTGACTTTAACCTTGACGGTATTACTGTCTGTTGAAACGATTTTGGCAACCGAACTGTCTGATGATGAGTATGTAATGTCGCTTATAGCGTTATTGGTTGTTATTGAAAATGTAACTGTATCACCGACACACTGCTTATATTCATTTCTTGTCACAGATAGTTTTGTGTTTTTCTCAATAGTTTCAATATCATTCTTTGATATTTCTATTTGCAAAGTAGAAATATCGTTTACATCAATTCTGCCGTCATTGTTCAGGTCATAGTCCATATTGTCTGTAAATTCTGATATTTCACTCTGTAAAAAGGTTACATCGTTTACACTAACGCTATCATCGTTATTCACATCAAAGCCAGCAGCAACGGCTGCGGTGGTGCTGTAACAGATGACCGACAATATTGCTGTTGCTGTAATCATCAATTTCTTGAATAGCTTATTCATTTGCCGTTCCTCTTTCTTTTCTTTATCTGTATATGTTTTTGGAGTGTCGCCTTGCTGTTTTCAATGCCGACAGCAGAAAGAAAACTTAAATCAAAATCTGTGTTGTAACCCACAATCACATTCGCTGAATTAATTATCTTGTTAATTTCTTGCTTGACTTCAATGATGTTGGGTGCGTTTGCTACCATTTCGGGGGTTATATGATTTACCGCCATAGCTCCATCCCAATTTTCGGTGAAAAGCGGCTTAATATAGCTGTTGAAGAGCGTATTGCCCTGACTGTCTATAATTGACACCTGTAACAGCTCATCGGTATCGGCATTAAGTCCTGTTGTTTCTGTATCTATGACTATTTCGTCATATTCATATTCTATGCCTGAATCAAAATTTTGAGCTGTAAAAGTGTTTTTAATAATGCTTTTAACAATGTCCTGTGTGATTTCTCGACGCAGTTGCAGTAACTCTTCTTCCTTCTTTACCTTTTGTTGCTGTAAAAAGGCTTTTTGACGAGCAACACGCTTTTCTTTCTCTTTTGTTCGATAGGCTGTAAGTTCTTCATCAGTCATTTTGCGTACTTCCTCGTCCCATAGATATAGCTCTTGATTAGGACAATAAGCATTAACCCATAGATATTTACCGCATTTATCGTTAAGCTTAACATAATGCTTGAGCTTCCACTGCCTTTCGGTCAGCAAAAGTCTATCTTGCTTAACATTTATCCTTGTCCTTACGCTTGTTTTATAATCGTCCCAAATGCTCATATATACGCTCCTCAAACAAAAATCATATTTTTATATACTTCTTCTCTTGTAATCAATCGAAGATTATTAAGTAATTTTCTATATTTATCAGTATCGTTGTTAAGTTTTGCAAGTTGAATTTCATTGTCGTTGTTTTCAAGCTTTTTGACTGTGTCATCAATTATCTTGTCAGCAGTAACAACTTGTTGCACAATTGTTTTGTAAAGCGTTCCGGCATTAAGCATTCGTTTAAGTTCTTCTTGCTTTTGATGATATAGATAATTAGTGAAAATGCCCTCACTCCAATATAATCTTCTCATATTGTAAGAGCCTGTATTGTTGTTGTAACTGTAATAGTTGTATTCTTTATTTCCCGGTTCATTAATTACTTCTTCAATAGCATAGCAAGGTATATCAATTTCAGCTGTGTATGGTGTTTTGATTTCACTGCATATAGCATTATCAAATCTAAAGACTTTTAAGAAAGTTTCAACTGTCATAATAGTTACGCATCCTTTCTATCGTTGTAATACATTTCAAGAGCTTGTTCAACAATTTGTTGAATCTCATCGTTGCTCTTATCTGTAAAATATTTTTTATAAGTGTTGGGATTGATTGCAATTTTTTTGTCAGGCTTTTTCTTTTTAATAGCAAGTACCTTGAGCATTTGGTTTCCTGATAGCTCAAGGCTCTCTTTTTTGCAATCGGCTGATAATACTCGTAAATCTCTTGCTTGTGATTCGGATATTTTCATCAGCATATGCCCACTATTGTCAACTGTGTTTATCTGCCAAAGTATATCCTGTTCACACTCGGTCAAATAAGAAAGTTCCACACCAGCTCTGATAGACAATTCACCTAAATCAAGCCATTGCAAAATACAATCCGTAAGTTTACTTATTCTTACAAGTCTTGCTATTGTATTTCTGCTTAAACCATATTCTTCTGCAACCTTTTCTCGGCTGTTGCCCTTGCTATCAGATTCTCCGTTTAGTGCTCGTATTTCATTTATAATGTCATTACGCTTACCCTGTGAGAACATTTCGGAGTATCTTCTCGCAATAATTCTTGCTTGTTCTGATATTTTTAAGTCATTAAATCCACGCTGTAATAGATTACTTTCATCAACATATGTTTGAGCTTCTTCTTCTGTGAGTTTTTCTTTGATGATAGCCGGTATAGTATCCAGTCCTGCGAGTTTTGAGCAATTCCATCTGTTATGACCAATGAGTATCTCATATGTATCTGTTCCGTCAGGATTTGGTCTGCAAACGATTGGTGATATAACACCATTTTTGCGTATTGACTCTACCATATCATCCCTGCGTTCACCATCGTAAAGAGAATATTGATGATTATGATATGGAACAAGCATATCAACAGGTATCTGCTTTATTTGATTGTTCTGTGAGAGCATAGCTTCAAAATTAAAACCTGTCATAGTTATTACATCTCCTATCAGTTATGCAAGAATAGATATTACTTCATCGGCTAAATCTAAGTATTCCTGACCGAGCTTGCTGTTCTTAATCAAGCACAACGCCTTGCGTAATTGCGTACTTTCAACCGCTTGTGTAGCTTTGTGTATCCTTATATTAAAAAGTTTATCTTTATAGATGTTTTCCAACTGCTCAAGCACACGCTTACTTGCATTTGTATGTTCAACCATTGTTGGCAATACTCCGATTATAGATAACTGAGAATTTATAGTATCTTGAATTTGTGTTATTACTCCGGTCAGAGTATTCAATCCATCAAATGCAAAATCTTGAGTTTGAACAGGAATAATCACTCCTGTACTTGTAGCAAGTGCGTTCATTAGCAAAACTCCAAGCGAAGGATTGCAATCTATGATTACATAGTCATACTGATTTACAATTTCATTTTTCAGAATACGCTTGAGTATCGTTTCTCTTGAGAGTACCCCCGACAAGATAAGGTCTGCATTTGCAAGATTAATATCAGACGGTATGTAATCAATCCGGTTTAATTTATTATGTCTTATGCAGTCTTTTATATCTACCGCCTTGCCTATTCCAACTTTACCCATAAGGAGATCACTCATAGTAGGTTTATCGTCATTATTGTCATAATCAGCGTATTTTGACAAGTCAGACTGTGGGTCAAAGTCAATTGCAAGAACTTTGTTGTCCTTCACTGTAAGTGCTGTTGCAAGATTGAAAGCTGTTGTTGTCTTGCCAACACCGCCCTTTTGATTAGCTATTGATATGATTTTACACATCGTGCATACCTCCGATTTATGTTAATTCTTTTATTATGTCCTCTTTGCCACGAAACACCATCCTTCTTAAAAAGGTAAATCTTCTTCATTGCAAAGAGCATCGTGTATCATCTGATATTCTTCCTGGGACTTATGGTCAGGGTCAAGCTGTGGCATTGGCTCTTCTTTGTCAATTCCCTTTTTGGTAAAACCAAGGAAATCAACTTCCGTAACAATAATTTCAACAATGTTGCGTACAATATTTTTACTGTCAATATAACTGCGTGTTTTTAAGTAGCCTGTAACGGCAATTAAGTCACCTTTTGTTTTGTATTTACAAAGATTAGTTGCTTTGCTCTCCCAAAACACAAGGTGAAAATAATCAGCGTCATTGTTATAGCTGTTATTAACAGCAAGTACAGTGTTGCATACAGCTGTATTGTTGTTAGTTGTGTACTTTAATTCAGGCTCTGCTGTTAATCGTCCAATAAGTCTTACTTCGTTTCTAATCATTATTAAAACTCCTTCTGTATGTGTTTTATGTTCAAATAACTTGTGCTCCGTTGGGGCATAAGTTATTTTTGTTTTACTGTGGCTTTATTATATATCACAAAAATATTATTGTCAAGCATAAGTTTTACAAAAAATCTAAATTTTTTATTGACAGCATTAAAAAACTGAAATATAATCAATATATCACAATAATAACATTGTCAAATATATAAAAGGGTGAGATGTAAATGGATAAAATAAATAAGAGAAGTATTCCAAAAGAAAGAGAGTTTATTTGCAAGATGTGCGGAAACACATTCAAATCAACTGCTACACACGCAAGCTATTGCAAATATTGCAGAGATAAAAGGCAGCTTGAAAGGAGCAAAGAGCATTATCAAAAAATGCTCGAAAATAAAATTCGAAGACTCGGCTCTGAACAGATATGCCCAGAATGTGGCAATACATATATACTTAGGAGCGGTACTCAGAAGATGTGCGAAGACTGTGCCAACAAGCACAGTATGCAGCTTAAAAAAGAAGCTAATCGTAATTATTCAAAAAGAACATATGACTCGTTCCTTATGTATTTTCCAAAAGGCAAGAAAAAGGAATTGCAAGACTATGCAAAAGAGCATAAAATGAGTTTTAACGAATTTATTAATACTTGCATTGATTATTACATAAAAAATCATAAAGACTGATTATTCCAATTCGTTTTTATGTGATTTATCAGATACCTTTAAATAATCTTCGATACTCTGACGGGCAAACTCAAGTTCTTTTAATTCGCTTACTGTTTGTTTGTACTGCTCGTTTAATTCTTTTATATCTTCAATCAAGTGATTCCTTTCGTTTGTTAGTTTTTCAATCCTCGGCAATGTTTTGTCAGGATACAAATTTAATAATTTATTAACGGCATCATCGTACTTATGTAGTGCGGTGATGTTTTCTTTTTTATAACGGCTCGGATTTTTTGAATTTTGCAAACCTGTATGAACAGCTTTGTATTTTTCGTATGTGTTAATGAGTTTTATTACATCTCCGATTTCATCGACCTGCCGTTGTTTCTTGTTAAGCTGCGATACAAGCATCATTCTTTCGTTGTATTTTTGAGTAGAACTGTTTTCAATATCCTCCTGATTGCTGATATTGTGCGTAGTCAAAAAATTAATAAGTCTTGACGCTTCTTTCATATTTTGCAATTCTGCCCAATGCAATAATCCTTTAGATGCTTGAAATTTATTAGTGTCTATAATATTTGTCTTATAAGTTTTTCCTGAAATGCCTTTTTTAAGAAACTGATATTGTTCAATCCTTTTTCGTATTTGAGGTTCATCATAAAACCAACCAAGAGTGCGACCTCTTGAAAATCGTTCCTGACCTTCAAGACGAAACTTAATTTTTACAACATTATCAGGCTTATATACACATTCCACTTTCTTGCTTTTAATTAGCATCAAAAAATCGTCAAAGTTTGACGATTGCATTATTGTTTCATCAATAATATATCTGAGCTTAGATTTCCAACTTGTGCCTAAATAATCTTGTTGCCATTCGTAGTAGCACTTACCTTTATTTTTAGGATTTTCAATTACAGACAAATTATTTTCTCGACACAAATCATCGTTAATATTTCTTAACTTTTCCCAAACTTTGCCACCTCGGTTTTTTTGATATTCAAAACTTCGGAAATTCACAAAATCAATATTATTAAAGATAATATGATTATGTATATGAGCTTTATCAATATGTGTAGATACAATATATTGATAGTTATTATCAAGCAATCGTTCTGCAGTTTTAACTCCTATTTCTAATGCTTGTTCCGGTGTGATTTCTCCGATTTTGAATGATTGTTTTATATGTTGTGCAAGGACAGATCCTTTTCCTGTTCCTAATGCTCTGATATCTAAAAATTCACGCTCTGCTGTTTTACCGTCTGCAGTACATCCAAATGTATGCACTAATCGTCCATTGTCTGTTTTTTCAGGATTTAGTATATAGTCTATTGCTACAGCGAGAGAAGTTTTGATTGCACCGATTTTAGTGACTGCCATATATTTTCCGATACTTCCTTTATATATTTAATGTCATCATCGTAATAGCGATTTGTCGCATTTACTCTTTTGGCAATTTGATTTATATTAGCACCGATATTAATTAATGATTTATTAAGCTGTGCAATTTCTTTTAAATCTAAATTAATTATTAGTCCGTTCATTGCCATTTTTCGAGTATAAGAACTTATAGAAATTTCTCTTGTTAATGACATTCTATTTTCGATAATTTCAAATTCTTGTGGTGATACTCTGAACTTGATAATTATATTTTTATTTTTGCCATTGTCTTTTATATTTCTATCTTTCATAAGATAAGCCTTTCGTAAAATAAGTATTTAGGGGTTTTAGGGGATTTGCCCTTAACAAGCATTTTTTTCAGAGCTTAAAGCGGAGAAAAAATTAGGATTTGTGTCCACACAAAGCAGTGCTTGCTATTTTAGTGAAAAGGGATATTTGAAATAATCTGTACTCCCTATATATAATCCGCAAAAAAACGCATTTTGCACCTAATTTTGATAAAAATTTTTAAAAATATATATTTTTGTAATTTTTATATTGTTATGTGGCAAATATTGTGATATTATAATGTCATCGATGTTGTCTGTTAATCGTTATTGGAACGGAGAGTTTTAATGACGAATAACAGTAATAATGCTGATGATAAGCAATTAATTTTGCTGAAAGCATACAAAAGACAAACTGCAAGGCAAGAAAAATATTTGCTTTTTGAAAAAGATTACAGAAGCAATAAATGCAGAAGTATTTTATCTCTTGATGATATAAACGATAAAAATATAAATCAAGTTGATAATAGTGCAGATATTAATAGCGTTATAAACAAAAATAATCTGCACAAAGCACTAATGACTGCATTGCAAGAGTTATCAGTAATCGAAAGGCAAATAATAGATGAGTGCTTCTTTTATGAGGATGTAAAGCGAAAAACTTATCAAGAACTCGGCAAGAAGCACAACATATCCAGGCAAGTCTATGTACGCAAGCTCAACAGAACTTTAAGCAAATTAAGACAACTTATTGAGCAACATTTTGACGAATTTTAAAATAAAATCAAAGATAATTTATTTTTTTACAAAAAAAGAGGTGCAAAAACCTAAAAAATGCGGAACATATATAGAGGACTTTGCTTCTCTGTATATTATCCGCAACTCTTGCAATGAATATTTTGTTGTGTTATGATTGCTGTAATCAATTGTTGTCTGTTTATAATGGAGGATAAAATGCACGAAAACAGACAAGATTTAAAGATAACAGCGTTGTATTGTCGCTTGTCGGCTGATGATGAGCTTAAGGGTGACAGCAACTCTATCATACATCAAAAAGAACTATTGCAAGAATATGCTTACAAACACGGCTTAAGGCAGATAGAATTCTATGTTGACGATGGATACACCGGTACAAATTTTGAGCGTCCTGACTTTCAAAGGCTCATATCCGATGTGGAAAATAATCTTATTGGAAGCGTTGTAGTCAAGGATTTATCACGATTAGGAAGAAATTATCTAAAAGTAGGTTACTACACAGAGATACTTTTTCCTCAAAATGATATAAGGTTTATTTCTGTAACAGATAATATAGATTCTATAAGTGAAGCAGGAATGAATGATTTTGTGCCATTTAAAAATATAATGAATGAATGGTATGCAAAAGATTTATCACGCAAGCAACGAGCTGTTGTAAAAAGCAAAGGTAATTCAGGTAAAAGATTGACCTGTCGTACTGTTTATGGTTATAAAAAAGACGAAAACGGTGAGTGGGTAATTGATGAACCATCTGCGAATGTTGTTAAGATGATTTTTAATTTGTATCTCAAAGGATACGGACAATCAATGATTGCAAATTATCTTTTTCAACAAAAAATTGAAACACCGAATGCTAAGAAATCAGACAAAACTAAAAATCCATATCGTTGGTCTGTTCAGACAATAACACAAATACTATCTCATCAAGAATATGCAGGTGACACTGTAAATTTCAAAATGTCTGAACTTGGTACTAAAAAAGTGTTTACAAACACACAACCTGCAATAATTGAGAGAGAGGTTTTTGAAAAAGCTCAATTGCTCAGGAAAAAGCGAAAAAGAGTATATAGACGATTTGACGAACAAGCAATTTTTGCCAATGTATTGTTCTGCTCCGACTGTGATAGTAAGATGTACATACAGCGTAAATTCAATAGAAATTGTACAAACTCATATGTATGTTCTAAATCAAGACTGTCATCAGACTGTTCTTCTCACTATGTTAATGAAAAAAAGCTAATTGCTTATGTTTTAAAAAGCATAAATGCTCTTATTACAACAGATAGAAAAAGTCTTGTTTCATTAATTGAAACGAAAAAACAGTTAGAAGCTCAAAAGCAAAAAATTGAGAACGAAAAAAATCTCCAAAATGCTAATAATCGCATTTCGGAGATTGATAAAATTCTTATTAATTTGTACGAGGATAAGGTCAAAGGCAATATTACTCTTGAAACATTTCAAATGTGTGACAAAAATTTTTGTATTGAAAAAGCTGAGTTGCAAAAACTCATTATTGACAGTTCAAGACAAAGTGTAGTTATTAATAAGCAAGAAGTAGAAATTTCAAATTTCATAAAGATGCTTAATAAGTACCATACACCATTGTCTGAATTAACACCTGGAGTCATAGATGATTTCATTGAAAAAATCGTAGTATTTGAAGCAGAAAAAATTAACAATGTTCGCAATCAACAAATTAATATCTTTTACCACGGGATTGGTATGATAAGCCTTGAGTAAAAGTTGTACCTTAATTCATCTATCCATATTGGATTTTAAATAGGAAAAAAGACTTTTAGGTCTTGTGAAAAAGGCAAACTATAAATCTATCCATATTGGATTTTAAATGATGAATTTCTCGAAAATGCAGGTAACGGCAAGGCTATAAATCTATCCATATTGGATTTTAAATGCGAATGAACAAGCGACAATCAGTTCATCGTGGTTGCTATAAATCTATCCATATTGGATTTTAAATTTTTTAATAGCATCATATTTGATAACATTCTTTTCACTATAAATCTATCCATATTGGATTTTAAATATGTAAGCTGTTGCTGCTATTCTGCAAGTGTTTTTGACTATAAATCTATCCATATTGGATTTTAAACATTTGTTTGACATATGAATCACCATTAAGAATGAACTATAAATCTATCCATATTGGATTTTAAACAGAGATACTTTAGTGCTTATTGATGAAATCGGTACTACTATAAATCTATCCATATTGGATTTTAAACATGTAGTACCGTTTTTCAACGAATACATTTTGAGCTTCTATAAATCTATCTATATTGGATTTTAAACTATTTTTTCGTTCTGCTTTTTCAAAGATTTTTTCTTCTATAAATCTATCCATATTGGATTTTAAACTCTGCTCAACGGTGACTGGCTGCCGTGGGTTGACGGCTATAAATCTATCCATATTGGATTTTAAACTTATTTTATAATTTCAGCTGTATAGCCGTCTGTTCCACTATAAATCTATCCATATTGGATTTTAAACATACATTCCCTTGCTTGGATATAGTACCTTTTGATGACTATAAATCTATCCATATTGGATTTTAAACATTGTTCTCAGAGTTACGCCGTGACCATATGCACTCTATAAATCTATCCATATTGGATTTTAAACGCACAATTGTTTTTCGCAGACTTTGCAAGTCTTCAACTATAAATCTATCCATATTGGATTTTAAACTCTGAAGATTCTATTAATCAAAGTATTCAAACACCTATAAATCTATCCATATTGGATTTTAAACGAAAAAAGAGTTACTGCAAAATTTATCAAACTTTCACTATAAATCTATCCATATTGGATTTTAAACTTCACCCTTTTATTTAACATTGTTCTAGGCAACATCTATAAATCTATCCATATTGGATTTTAAACATACAGCAAACGCACTAACGCAAGAAGCAACAACAACCTATAAATCTATCCATATTGGATTTTAAATGTTTTAATCTTACAAGGATACCAATATTCAACGTCTATAAATCTATCCATATTGGATTTTAAATTTCGGGATCAGGATCGGGCGTGGGATTAAGTCGAAGTCGGTATTTGGGGACAGCGGCACTTGCAGTATATCAAGGCGCACCGTAAAGGTTTTTATACGACCTTGCTCACAAAATGCGAACTGAACAGACACCTTGCCGATGTAAATAAACAGGCTGAGGATATGTTTTTTCGGCTCATAAAACAGATGGCAGAACGTGATGGCGTGACCGAACAACTCAAATCAGAAAACCAAATGCTGTGGGTGCGGAAGATGAACAATATCCGCAACCGTGCAACGGAGATTGTAAATGTAGAGTTGATTTACAACTAACCAGCACAGCCGCCACGTGCGATAATCTCCTGCTTGGCGGCGTTTTCTGTTGCGAAATCAGCTTTTCTATGGTATTGTTATTACAGTGAAAAATTTTTTAAGATTTTGGGATATTTTGCTGTTTTGAGTTGTTAGTATAGTGAAAGGTCTTTCAAAAGCAGCGAAAGGTGAACGATCCTTTTCGTTGCAATTATCTCAGACAGGAGGGAAATGTATGGAAGCTGCCGAGTTTAACAGAATTGCAAGGAAATATACTGATGTCGTATACAGAGCAACGCTCAGTTATTGCAAAAACAAAAATGACGCTGAGGACGCTGTTCAAAATACTTTTTTGAAGCTTCTGAAAACCGATACTCAGTTTGCTGACGACGAACACATAAGAAAATGGCTTATCAGGTCGGCGATCAATGAATGTAAGAACATATGGAAATCCTTTTGGCACAGAAATGTTACATCCATCGACGAGCTGAACGAAGAGTCTGCATACATAGAGTCAGAAAAGCAAGAACTGTTCAGTGAAGTAATGAAGTTACCAAAAAAGTACAGCACGGTACTGCATTTGTATTACTACGAAAGCTATACATGCAAGGAAATTGCGGATATTCTTAATATTTCGGAAAGCGGCGTACAATCTCGACTGATGAGAGCACGAAACATACTGAAAGAAAAATTAAAGGAGGCGTGGTTATGAATCAGTATAAAAGCAATCATGAGTTCTATCAAAGTGTTTTTGACGAAGTCCACGCATCTGATAAACTGATAATGAAGGTGCAGAATATGACTAATAACAAAACAAAAAAGAAGATTTATGCAATCAGAAAAGTAGCCTTTGTTGCCGCCGCAATAATAATGGTGTTAGTTATAAGCAACGCCGTCGCTTATGCCGCTACGGGAGCGACTTGGATAGAACATCTCGTGACCGCAACCGTCAATGGCAGCGATTATACGGCAAAGCTGATTGACAAGTATGATGAAAACGGCGAGCTTGGTTCTCAGGAACTCATTAATGATTACGGAAACGGTATAAAAGAAGGAATTGAATATGATGGTCAATATGCGATAGACAGCAATTCGGATATTGAAATTCAGATTGCCGAGAAAGATCCGAGGGTCGTTCAGGAATCAAACAGAGTATTTCTAAGCTGGATGTCGGCAGATATACACGAGGATATTACCGAAGATTTTTCCAACGGTCACGCCGAGATCACCGTTGACGATGATGATCACAACAAAATGAAGTTTACGGTCACCGGTACAGTTGACAAATATAAAATCGTTTTATCTTACAGAGATCATTCTGTAGAATTCTTTTCTGAGTAAGGTGGTTCCGATAAACGTACAGAATTAGAAATATAGTCAAAGCCGCCAAGCGGGATGATCTCCTGCTTGGCGGCTATTGCTATATCAACATTTTTATGATAAAATTTTATAAAACAAAAAGGAAATAATCACTATGAGCTTAATTAAAAATGACTATTGGATTTTAAATAGGATTGTAGATAAATGGATCTTAATCATAATAACCTATAAATCTATCCATATTGGATTTTAAATATGGTTGCAATAGCTGTTTGAGCAACAGTCTTAATAGCTATAAATCTATCCATATTGGATTTTAAACTTAAATAATTAAGAAAGGAGCTTTAAATGAAAGCACTATAAATCTATCTAAGCCGGATTTTAAACGCAACAGTATCCGTTGTAACTGAATCCATCAAAGTAACATTACCTAATCTGCAGCAATTAAACCCGAGTATTTTATATTCTATTGTAAAATATATTTTCTTATTGGAATAATAGAGGGGGAAAGTTTTGTTATAATTAAAGAAATATAATTGAACGGAGGTATTTTCAATATGTTAAGTGATATTGAAATCGCTCAGGCTGCGACCTTACTCCCGATTAAAGAGGTTGCCGCACAGATCGGAATTAAAGAGGATGAGCTGGAGTTTTACGGCAAGTATAAGGCTAAACTTTCAGACGAACTTGCCAATCGTTTGGAAAATGAGCCGGACGGAAAACTTATTCTTGTTACAGCTATCAATCCAACCCCCGCAGGTGAGGGTAAAACAACTACTTCTGCAGGTCTTGGTCAGGCTATGGCTAAGATTGGTAAAAAGGCTGTAATCGCTCTAAGAGAGCCTTCACTCGGCCCTGTATTTGGTATTAAGGGCGGCGCTGCAGGCGGCGGTTATTCTCAGGTACTTCCTATGGAAGATATTAATCTTCACTTTACAGGCGATATGCACGCTATTACTTCTGCAAACAATCTTTGCTGTGCAATGCTTGACAATCATATTCAGCAGGGTAATGTTCTCGGGATTGATCCTCGCCAGATCCTTATTAAGAGATGTCTTGATATGAACGACAGAGCTTTGAGAAATATTGTTGTCGGTCTTGGCGGCAGAGTGAACGGTATTCCTCGTGAGGACCACTTTATAATTACTGTTGCATCTGAAGTTATGGCTATCCTTTGCCTTGCTGACGATATTTCTGATTTAAAGAAAAGACTTGGTAATATTCTTATTGCTTATACATATGCAGGCGAGCCTGTTTTTGCAAAGGACATTAAGGCTGACGGCGCTATGACGGCTCTTCTTAAAGACGCTATCAAACCTAACCTTGTTCAGACACTCGAGGGTACCCCCGCTATTATGCACGGCGGTCCTTTTGCCAATATTGCTCACGGCTGTAACAGCATTCGTGCTACAAAGCTTGCGTTAAAACTTGCCGATTACTGTATTACAGAGGCAGGCTTCGGTTCAGATCTCGGTGCAGAGAAATTCTTTGACATCAAGTGCAGATATGCAGGCTTTAAGCCGTCTGCCGTAGTTATTGTTGCTACTTGCCGTGCGTTAAAGTACAACGGCGGTGTGCCTAAGGCAGAGGTTTCTGCAGAGAATCTTGAGGCTCTTAAAAATGGTATTGAAAACCTTGGCGTTCACATTGATAACATGAGAAAGTACAATGTTCCCGTTGTAGTTGCTATCAACCAGTTCGGTACAGATACAGCAGAGGAACTTGAGTTTATCGAGAGTTACTGTAAATCTAAAGGCGCAGACTTTGCTCTCTCAAATGTATTCTCAAAGGGCGGAGAAGGCGGTACAGAACTTGCCAAAAAGGTAGTAGAGGCTTGCGAAAAGCCGTCTGATTTTGCTCCTATTTATTCAGATGACCTTACAATCAAAGAAAAGGTTGACAAAATTGCAAAAACAATTTACGGCGCTTCAAGAGTAAACTATACAAAGGCTGCCGAAAAGGCATTGAAGCAGATTCAGGCTCTCGGCGGTGAAAAACTTCCTGTTTGTATTGCAAAAACACAATATTCGCTTTCTGATGACCCAACACTTCTTGGTGCTCCAAAGGATTTTGAAATCACAGTAAAGAATCTTACACTTTCAAACGGTGCAGGATTTGTAGTTGTATATACAGGTGATATTATGACAATGCCGGGTCTTCCGAAAGTTCCGTCGGCAGAGAAAATTGATGTTACCGAGGAAGGAAAAATTAACGGTTTATTCTGATGATTACTGTAAATACTCATAATGCCCGTGAAACAGAGGCACTCGGCGCAAAAATTGCCGAAAAGTTGTGCGGCACGGAAGTAATCGCTCTTTTTGGCGGTCTTGGTATGGGCAAGACTGCCTTTACAAGAGGACTTGCTGGTGCGCTCGGTGCAGGAGAAAATGTTTCAAGCCCTACATTCGCTCTTGTCAATGAATATTCGGGTAAGTATAATATTTTTCATTTTGATATGTACCGTGTAAATACATGGGATGATTTGTATTCCACAGGATTTTTTGATTATATTGATAACGGTATAATCATTATTGAGTGGAGTGAGAATATTGAAGAGGCTTTGCCTGCCGATTGTATTAAAATCAGAATCAGTAAGGGCGAAAATGATGATGACAGAATTTTTGAAATTGAAGGTGTTGATCTGCAATGAAAATTCTTGCAATAGATACAAGCGCCACAGCTGCGTCAACCGCAATTTGTGACGAAAACAAAATAATTGGTGAGTTCTTTATAAATACAAAACTTACTCACAGCAGAACACTTATGCCTATGGTTGAAAGTCTGCTTGCAAACACAAACCTAACGACAACAGATATTACCGCCGTTGCGGTAAACTGCGGTCCGGGTTCGTTTACGGGTGTAAGAATCGGTGTTGCAGCGGCAAAAGGACTTGCTTTTGCCGATGATTTGCCTTGCATAGAGGTATCGACGCTTGAAAGCCTTGCGTATAATTTGCAATCTGCAAATGGGATAATCTGTTCTGTTATGGACGCTCGCTGTTCGCAGGTTTATAATGCGCTTTTTAAATGTGACGGCGTAAAGCCCGAAAGACTTTGCAAAGACAGAGCTTTGTCTGTTGCCGAGCTTTCAGAAGAACTTAAGAGCTATGACGAAAGAATTATACTTGTGGGTGACGGTGCGGAGCTTTGCTATAATGCTATGAAAGAATTATTACCAAATGTTGAACTCGCACCAATCAGTATAAGATTTCAAAGAGCGTCATCAACAGCAGAAATTGCTGTACAAAAATTTAATGACGGAGAAGTGCTTTCGGCTGCGGAACTTATGCCGATGTATTTAAGACTGCCGCAGGCTGAAAGAGAACTTAAAAAGAAAATGGAGGAAAAGAAATGTTAGCACTTGGATGTGACCACGGCGGATATAACCTTATCTGCGCAATTAAAAAATATCTTGACGAAAAGGGTATTGAATATAAAGATTTTGGTACTTACAGCACAGACAGCGTTGATTATCCTGTTTACGGCTATAAAGTTGCAAAAGCAGTAGCAAGCGGCGAATGTGAGCTTGGTATTCTTTGCTGCGGTACAGGTATCGGTATTTCAATGGCAGCAAACAAAGTTAAGGGTATTCGTGCGGCTGTTGTAAGCAATGAATTTTGCGCTGAAATGACACGCAGACACAACCACGCAAATATTCTTTGTATGGGCGGCAGAGTTACAAGCGAAGAAGATGCTGTTAAGTTTACAGAAATTTTCCTCAATACTCCCGAAGAGGGCGACAGACACTTAAAGCGTCTTGCTATGATTGATGAGATTGAGGAAGGTACTTTCAAGGTTGACTGATTTCGGGAGATTTTTATGTCCGACGAAGAATTAAAGGTGTTGAACGACATCAAAGATATTCTTTATGTCTGTTATGCTTGAAAATAAACTTGATGATGTGAACGCAAAAATTGATAAACCAATATGCTGTAAAACGAACTAAAGGGTTATGGTTTTGAAAACTCTTTTGTTTAAGTTACCAAACAGCAGGCTGTTTGGTTATCGTTAGATTACATAAACGGAAAGTATTTGTGGGCTTTGCCCACACCCACAACCTTTGAAAAGGTTGACCAAACTTTTATAATTTTTGTGATACACCGGAATTTCTTGACAAAACAATGCATTAAACCGTCTAAATCTTAAAACCAAAACAAAGAGCTCTCTTTACGCAAATAAAGAGAGCTTTAATGTTATGATAAATATAAAGTTTTAGCCGCATAGGAAGTCTTAGCCCAGAGCTTATTCAAGTTCAAGAGCCTCTTCAATAGCGTAAGAAAGCTGATCGGGGCAAGATGTACCTCTGCCACGGCAGTCAATGCCTTTTAATCTCTTTACAGCCTCTTCTGCGTCCATACCTTTTACAAGAGCGCAAATGCCTTGAGTGTTGCCTGCGCAACCGCCAATAAATTCGCAGGATTCTATAATTCCGTCATTTATTTCAAGGTTAATCTGTCTTGAACAAACACCTCTTGGAATGTATGTATATTTCATAATATTACCTCCTTAAAACATTTCAATTGTATTTTAACATATTTCTTTAAAAAAATCTATAAAATTTAAAAATATGTGTCGATTTTTAAATTTAGTGTGATATAATAATGTGTACGATAAAGTTTGATTATAATATTTATTTTGGGTCAGAGGTATATGAAATGTCTATGAAAATTAATCTTGGTGCTTGGAATTCAATATTTGCCGTGCCTTCGTCGGTTGTAGACGAGGGACTTAAGTTTTCGGACGGCGTTAAACTTAAGGTATTGTTATATCTTTTGCGACACAGTGGGGAAGATGTGAACGAAAGCGACATCAGTAAGGCGACAGGCGTAAATGAAACCGATATTCCGGAGGCAGTTGAATACTGGGTTATGAAAGGTATCTTTTGCCAAAATAACGGTGCTTTTGAGCCTGCACAGGCAGAACAGCAAACGACTGAACAGCCTGCGGTAAAACAAGTCGAAAGCAATAATACTGCCGCTCCGATTGAAAAGGAAGAGCCTACAGTTCCGCATATGTTTGTAAGACCGCAGCGCCCCGATTATGTTTATGTGGCACAACAGCTTGCAGTTGACGAAGAATTTAAAATGCTTGTAAACGAGGCACAGACAGCCCTCGGCAAGCCTTTATCAAACTCCGATGCATCGTCGTTACTGTTACTTAAAAATACCTGCGGTTTGCCTGTAGAGGTAATTATAATGCTTATTCAGTATTGTATAAGCATAGGAAAATCTAACATAAGAGCCATTGAAACAATAGGTTTGAGATGGTCGGATGCGGGAGTTTTCTCGATTGAGGAAGCCGAAAATAAAATAAAACAAGCACATCGTGCAAGCCAAAGTTTTACGATTGTAGCATCTGCGTTCGGTTTAAAAAATACGGGTTCCCCTACTAAAAAGCAGGTTGAATACGCCGATTTATGGGTAAACGAGTGGAAATTTTCTCCCGAAATGCTAAGAGAGGCTTACGAAAGATGTGTTGACAGTAAGGGCAGCTGCGATTTCAGATACATAAACGGAATTTTAAAACGCTGGAATTCAAGCGGAATTTACAATGTTGACGATTTAAACAAATTTGACAGCAGACCCGATAAGTATAAGAATAAAGGCGGAAACAGGAATAACGCCAACACATCATATAATATAAATGATTTGCAGAGATTAGATACAATCGACAGTATTTAGTGTGGTGATATAAATGGGATACAGTAAAGAAATTTACAGAGCGACAAAAGCAAAAATGGAAGAAAGGCGCACCAAAGCCGAGAGAAGAGCGGAGCAGGTTCGTGAAGAGGTTTACAGAAGAGTTCCGAGAATAGAGGAGCTTGAAAAAGAAATATCTTCATGCGGAATACTTGCGGTTCGTGCGGTTTTAAACGGCGGAGATGTAAAGTCTGCCATGCAGGATTTGCGTGCCAAAAGTCTTTCTATGCAAAATGAAGTCAAAAAACTGCTTAAAGAAAACGGCTATGAAGAAAATTGCTTTGAACCGCATTACAACTGTAAATACTGCAAAGATACGGGATATATAGAAAAAGACGGAAGAACAGTGTATTGCCCTTGCTTTAAAAGACTACTTGTAGCAACTGCGTGCGAGGAGCTTAACCGTACTGCGCCTTTAAGGCTTTCCACTTTTGAGAGTTTTGACCTTAATATGTACAGTCATGAGGTTGATAAGGCGAGCGGAGTATCACCTTTTGATAAAATGCAAAAAATTTATAATTATTGCGTACAGTACGCAAGGACTTTTACGCCCGAGTCAAAGAGTATACTTATGAGAGGCGGCACAGGTCTTGGCAAAACCCACCTTTCGCTCGCTATTGCCAATGAGGTTACAAGGCGTGGTTTCGGTGTAATCTATGTGTCTGCACCTATGCTTATGTCAACGCTTAGCAATATGCATTTTTCCAAAGAGTCCAACGATTACGAATATTTTGAAATGCTCACAAAGTGCGATTTACTAATTATTGATGATTTAGGCACAGAGTTTTCAAATACTTTTTCAAATACACAGTTTTATAATTTGTGTAATTCAAGAATGCTTTTGAGAAAGCCTTTGATAATAAACACAAACCTTTCAATAACAGAACTTGAAAAAACTTATACTTCAAGATTTATTTCAAGAATATACGGAGAGGGTGTAAGGCTCAATTTTGTCGGTGATGATATAAGACTCAAAAAAAGTTTTAGCTAAAATTCCGTATTTTTTGTATTTTTCAAATTTTAGAAAAAATTGAAAAAAGATGTTGACAAAACACACGTTCTGCTATATAATAGCTATTGTTGATTGCGTGACAGTAAGCAACAAGTCAATGCTAAACGAAAGTTAAAAACTTCTAAAAAGTTTTAAAAAATTTCAAAAAAGTGTTGACAAAACGCACTTCATAATATATAATATATATCGTTGATTGCACGGCTTGCAGCAATGAGCAATAAACATTGAGGAATGGTGTAACGGTAGCACGACAGACTCTGACTCTGTTTGTTGGGGTTCGAATCCCTATTCCTCAGCCATTAAAAGCCCCGAGTAATCGGGGCTGTTTTTATCGAGGTGTAGCGCAGTTTGGTAGCGCACATCGTTCGGGACGATGGGGTCGCAAGTTCGAATCTTGTCACCTCGACCATCTGAATACGCCGGGTCACACTGATTCGGCGTAATTTTTTTATAAGACATTTTTGGAGGTTAATTATGAAAAAGGTAGTTTCTTTGGTAACAATATTTGTACTTTGTCTTACTGCGCTTGCAGGTTGTTCAGGCAGCAAAGAGGTTGATTTAAAAACAGTTCTTTCTGACATCAACTCTAAGTATTCATTGGACTTAAAAGAGCTTACAGATTCTAATGATCTTAAAAAATATTACAGCATCGACACAGAAGATGTTAAGCAGTTTGCGGCAGAAATCAATTCAGACAGCAATTCAAGAGTTGAAATCGTACTTGTTGAGGCTGTTGACGCTGACGCTGCATCAAGAGTAAACGATGCGCTTTCTAAGACATACACTTCAATCGTTACACAGTATTCAGGCTACAATGCCGAAAAACTTCCTATGGTTGAGGCTTGTAAGGTTACACAGGACGGCAACTATGTTACAATGATTGTTGCAGACCAGGGTCCTGAAATTCTTGAAACATTCTACGGCTACATAAAATAAAATCGTCAGATTATACGGGCGGACGCAGTTCGCCCGTTTTCTGTGTTATTAAACTTTTAACGGGAATATTGCTATGGTACAATCAGAATTAAAAAAACAGTTTTCACATATGAATAATATGCAGCAGCAGGCTGTATTTTGCACAGAAGGCCCTTTGCTTATACTTGCGGGTGCAGGCTCGGGCAAAACAACCGTTCTTGTAAACAGAATTGCGTATATTTTGCAGTCTGAACTTTGCAAACCGTGGCAGATACTTGCAATTACCTTTACAAATAAGGCGGCAGGGGAGCTTAAAGAGAGAATCTGCAACGCTGTTCCGGAAGGCGGTTCGGATATTTGGGCGGCTACATTTCACTCTACCTGTGCAAGAATTTTAAGAAGATACGGCGACAGAATCGGTTTTACAAGTCATTTTACCGTTTACGGTACTGACGATCAGAAAAAACTTGTAAAAGATATTTTAAAACAGCTTAATTATGACGAAAAAATGTTGCCGGTAAAAAGAGTGCTCAACGAAATTTCAAAAGCCAAGGATGAAATGCTTACTCCGCAGGAAATGCTCAAAAGAGCAGGTTACGATAACCTCAAGCAGTCCGTGGCAAAAGTATATGAAATTTACCAGTCAAGACTAAAAACCGCAGATGCAATGGACTTTGACGATATGCTCTGCAAGACTGTTGAGCTTTTTCAAAAATGTCCCGACATACTTGAATTCTATCAAAATCAGTTTAAATACATAATGGTTGATGAGTATCAGGATACAAACAAGGTGCAGTATAAATTTGTAAGTATGCTCGCCGCAAAATACGGCAACATCTGCGTTGTAGGTGATGACGACCAGAGTATTTACAAATTCAGAGGTGCTACAATTGAAAATATCCTTTCTTTTGAAAACACCTTTAAAGGCGCTAAGATGATAAGACTTGAGCAGAATTACCGCAGTACACAGAATATTCTTAATGCGGCAAACGGTGTTATTTCTAACAACACAATGCGTAAGGGCAAAACGTTGTGGACTGAAAATGCCGTTGGCGATAAAATTGAGGTGCATACTTCCGATTCCGAGCGTGACGAGGCTCAATTTATTGCAAAAACTATACTTGACGGTGTAGCAGACGGCAGAAAATTCTCTGATTTTGCAATTCTTTACAGAATGAATGCACAGTCAAACTCAATTGAGCAGGCTTTGTCAAGAAGCGGTATTCCGCACCGTGTAATCGGCGGCAGACGATTCTATGACAGAGAAGAAATCAGAGATATGGTTGCATATCTTCAGGTTATTAATAATCCGCACGACGATGTCAGACTGGGCAGAATTATTAATGTGCCAAAGCGTGGTATTGGCGCAACTACACTTGAAAAAGCCTCTGAAATTGCCGCAGGACTCGGCGAAAGCATATATTCCGTAATTAAAGATGCAGATGTATATCCACAGCTTTCAAGAGCCGCAACAAAGTTAAAGAGTTTTGTTGCGCTTATTGACGGTCTTATGGAGGCTGAACAAAGCGGAGATTATTCTCTTGCAGAATTATACAATCTCATTCTCGAACATACAGATTACGAAAAATATTTAAAAACAGAGAAAGACAACCCCGATGTAAGAATTGAGAACATCGAAGAGCTTTCTTCAAATATTATCAAATTTGAAGAGGATTACGCAGAAGAAGCGTCACTTTCAAACTTCCTTGAGGAAATTTCATTGCAGACAGATATTGATAACTATGATGCAGAAGCGGATTCATCGGTAATGATGACATTGCACAGCGCAAAAGGACTTGAATTTCCCGTAGTTTTCATTGCAGGTCTTGAAGAAGGTGTGTTCCCGTCAATTGCCACAATGATGAATCCCGATGAACTTAACGAGGAACGCAGGCTTGCTTATGTAGGTATTACAAGAGCAAAAGAAAAGCTCTACATTACCAAGGCAAAGTCAAGAATGTTGATGGGTCATACAAGCTATAACAAAGTATCACGCTTTGTAAATGAAATCCCGCCCGAATTACTTAATTATACAGGCGAGAAAAAGACTTTTGCGTCAACAAACGGTTTTTCCGCATCCTCAAGTCATATCAGTATCGGTGCCGGTTCAAAATTCACACCTAACAAAAGTTTTAATACATTTACTAAACCTGCCGTTAAATCGGGTACTGTTTACAAAAAAGGAGATTGCGTATTCCATAAGGTATTTGGCAAAGGTATGATTATGAAAACCGAAAAAATGGGCAACGACACAATGCTTGAAGTTGCTTTTGATAAGGCAGGCACAAAAACTCTTATGGCTAATTTCAGTAAAATGGAAAAAATCTGATGAGGTGATTTTTTGAAGGCTTTAGCAAAATCATTAATGTGCGTAGCTATGGCGGCGTGTTCCGCAGTTGCATTTACAGGCTGTGACAATGATTCGGAATCTTCGGCTACAACAGCACCGCAGACTACTAATTCTACAGGTGCATCGACGCAGGGACTTACCGCTGCGCCTGCAACTGCTGATGAAGTACCTACTAATCCTGCATATAATTTTACAAAATTAAAACAAGATACCGACAGTATAACAGCTAAGTTCGATAATACACTTGTTGCAAGTAAATTCAGAGGAACTGTATATTATAAACTCGGAAATGATTTTGAATATATAGGCAATAACGGCTATGCCGACAAGGGTTCGCATACATATAATTCACTCAATACAAATTACTACATAGGTTCGCTTACAAAGCAGTTTACCGCTGCGGCTGTTATGATTTTACAGGAGCAGGATAAGCTGAGCACAGATGATACGCTTGACAAGTATTATCCCGATTATAAGTACGGTTCGGATATAACTATCCGTAATTTGCTTACAATGACAACAGGCTTGCCGGATTATCTCGGCAAATCTGACGAAAGCGTGCGTGCAAATGCTCCGCAGTACGATATTTCAGAGAAAAATTCCGCTAAAGATAATCATTCTGTTATTTTAAAATGGATATTGTCACAAGAAATTGATAATGATGAAGAAAATTACAGCTATTCAAATTCCGATTATTTTATTCTCGGTGACATAATCGAAAAGGTAAGCGGAAAAAGTTATGAGGAATTTTTGAAAGAAAATATTTTTGAGCCGCTCGAAATGACTTCGACAACCTTTGAGAGCACAGACCAACTTGCTACAGGTTATCAGGATATTTTTGACGATGAGTGTAATATTTATCCGGGTGTTGCGTATTCTTCTACGGGTCTTATTTCCAATTTGAGTGATTTGCTTAAATGGACAGACGCTATTACGGGAAGTGAATTGTTGTCTGCAAAATCCAAAGAAGAAATGTTCACTCCTTATAAATCAAGTTTTGCGTACGGTTTGTATGTTGACGATTGCGGTAATTATTATTGTGACGCAGCATTCTACAGATTTAATGCAAGAATTGTATTTGCGCAGGACCAGAGCAAAGTATTTATCGCTTTTTCAAATTATACGCAGTCAAATCCGAAAGCTGTAAATATAAAACTTGATGAAATTTTAAAGCCTTATTTAAAATAAATCAACTCAATATTCACAATTAAGTATAACCTTCATAAAATGTATTGTTACAGAGCGTAAGCCTGTTAATACATTTTATGGGGGTTAATTTTTATGCCAGATGTATCATACGGCACAGTACCACGGCAGTCGGGCAACGAACCGCTTACCGAAAACAAATGCACAGACGCTGTCTGCATAAACGCAAGCCGTATTTATGACAGCTGCGGCTCAAAGGATTGCCTTAGCAATCTTGCGGTTTATTTTACACCTTGCAGTCAATCTGTTATCAATAACGCATCATCTGTAAAAATCTGCAAGGCAAGCGTTATAACCGCCGATGTAAGCGTTGAATCAATCGCTTTTCATCGTGGCTGTTATGCGGTTGATGTTACATTCTATTTTGATATTTCTCTTGAGGCATATACCTGCGGTTCAACAATTCCGTCACGGGTAAACGGACTTGCAATTTACGGTAAAAGGTCGGTTCTTTACGGCAGTGAATCAAATTCAAAGAGTTTTTCGAGCAACAGTAGTATAGTTTGCTCTCAACCTGTTACATCATGCGGTTGCACGGAGTTTTTACCAAATGCAACAGTACAAATTTCCGAACCTATGGCTCTTTCGGCACGACTTATAAAAGGCTGTGTTCCGCAGCTTCCTTGTGCTCCTATACCTGAATGTGTAATAACATACTTTGGTGACGATTTTGCTGTGACCGGAGATGCAAGCGTAAGTGCCACTATCGGTATTTTTACAATTACACAGCTTGAGAGAAATGTACAGATTATGATTCCGTCATATGATTTTTGTATTCCTCGCAAGGAATGTAAGCCTGAAAGCGACGACCCGTGCGAAGTATTCAGCAGGGTAGATTTTCCTAACGAATCATTCTTCCCGCCGAATGCAAGACCTGAAGAAAGAGAAAAATGTAATTTTGAGTGTGGCTGTAACGGCTGACAAAGAAAAAGGCAGGCAGTTTTTACTGTCTGTCTTTTAGCTTGTTTCATTAAAGTTAAGGTTAATTATGTTTTGATTTGAAGTTTGTATTAATAATTTTCTAATCTTAAAATCACCCTAAAGAATCATAACGAAAATTTTTGTTTGAAAAGAATTTCGATTAAATCCGCTGTTTTTTCATAACCGAAGTCATTTGATTTTATAGTCAGATTGTAATTTTTTGCACAAATTATGTCATATCTATCTACAATACAGAAAAAATTAGTGTTAAAATTTATTCATTTTATTGACAAAGCATTTTTGCAGTGATAACATAGAAATATAAATATATTAGTTAGGGGTTATAAAATGAAAAAATCTAAAAAAGCTATTGCAACAATAATTGCTGCCGTAATGCTTACTTCTGCGTTTTCGGCAATACCTTTTACTGCAAACGCAGCCGAAGTAAATGTTCCAAAGGTTTCGCAGAGCAGAGATGCTGAGCATTATGTTATAACAAGTGGCGACTACCGCTATGAGAATATTGACGGAAATTCGATTATTTTTTGGGAATATCTTGGCAGTGATACCGATTTGGTAGTTCCTGAGAAGATAGACGGCAAAACCGTAACAATGCTTGCTCGTGGTGCATTTTACAATCAAGCAAACTTGAAAAGCATCACACTTCCCAAAACTCTTACATACATTAAGGGTTGTGCTTTTTGGGGTTGCACAAGCCTTGAAAGCGTAGTAATTCCGGACGGTGTTTCAACTATTGAAGAGTATGCCTTTACAGAGTGTTACAATCTTAAAAGTGTAACTATTCCTAAGAGCGTAACCTCAATTGGCGATAGACTATTCTTCCTCCTTAACTCAGACATTACAATTTATGGCTACGAAGGTTCGTATGCACAGAGTTATGTAAACTCTTACACCGATAGCAACAAGCTGAAATTTGTGGCTATTGATGGCAAAAAAGTGCTCAAGGGTGATGCAAATGGTGACGGGGTTGTAAATGTTTCCGATGTTACATCTATGCAGTTACATATTGCGGGTTCTAAAAATGATGACGGTATGCCTATAATAGATGAAAGCGACAAGGCGGTACTTGAGGCGCTCGATCTTAACGGTGACGGTCAGCTTACAGTATCCGATGTAACTGAGCTTCAGATGTATATTGCAACTCAAAATTAAATATTCATATACCTTATAAACAAAAGAAGTGCAGCTCGTATGAACTGCACTTTTTGCTTGCTGTAATTTTGCTTTTATTCTGATATGGAATTTTCTATAATTTTCTCCGCACATTTAATTCCGTCGACTGCGGCAGATATAATTCCGCCTGCATATCCTGCGCCTTCACCGCATGGGTAAAGTCCTGCTATTGCTACGCTTTGCAAATCTTTGTTTCTCATAATTCTGATTGGCGATGAACTGCGGGTTTCAACACCTGTCAGCACAGCGTCACCGTATGAAAAACCGTGTAATTTTTTATCCATTTGCACTATTGCCTGTCGCATTGAGTTTGTTATAAAATCAGGCAGACATTTATTAAGGTCGGTCGGTGTAAAGTCGGGACCTACAGACGGTTTTACATCACCGATTTTTGTACTTGCCTTATTTTCAATAAAGTCGCATACACGCTGAACCGGAGCATTAAAGTTTTCTCCTCCGGCGACAAATGCTTTATGCTCAAGTTCACGCTGAAAATACATTCCTGCAAGCGGATTTTCCGATTGATAGTCGGCAGGTGTAATCCCGACAAGTAAGGCGGCATTTGAATTTTCTTCATTTCTTGCAAATTCACTCATTCCGTTTGTGCAAAGTCGGTTTTCTTCGCTTGAGGCATTTACAACTTTTCCGCCCGGGCACATACAAAATGTATATACGCCTCTGCCGTTTTCAAGGTGAACATTTGTCTTGTAGCTTGCTGCGCCAAGCGCTTTGTTGCCTGCAAATCTGCCGTACTGTGATTTATCAATCATTTCTCTGTGATGCTCAATTCTTGCACCGACAGAAAATGCTTTTGCCTCAATCAGAATAGCTTTTTCATTTAACATTTCAAAAGTATCTCTGGCGCTGTGTCCGATTGCAAGGATAATTGCATTGGTATCAATGGTTTGTTTAGTTCCGTTATGCTCAATTTCCGCACCTGTAACAGAATTGTCTTTTGCTGAAAATCCGATAAGTTTTGTTTCAAACATAACTTTTCCGCCGAGGCGGATAATTTCATTTCTTATGCTTTTAACTGTCGGTCTTAATTTGTCCGTTCCGATATGCGGCTTTGCATTGTAAAGAATTTCGTCAGGCGCTCCGTGTTTTACAAATTCAATAAGTACCTTGCGCTGACGGGTGTCTTTAGTGCCTGTGGTAAGTTTGCCGTCTGAAAAAGCTCCGGCACCACCTTCGCCGAATTGTACATTGCTTGTTGTGTCAAGAATACCGTTTTTCCAAAAGTTATGAACATCTTCCGTTCGGGTATCTACATCTCTGCCACGCTCGATTAAAATCGGATTTGCACCGCTCTGTGCAAGTATAAGTGCGGCAAATAATCCTGCAGGGCCTGCTCCGACTACCACAGGGCTGACCGTACCTCTGAATTTTTCAACATTATATTCATATTTTTCTGCGATTTCGGCATTTTTAAATTTTTTGCATATCTTTTCTTCGTTTACAAAAAGTTCTGCGTCAACGGTTGCAAGAAAAAATATATTATCCTTTTTTCTTGCGTCAATCGAGCGTCTGAAAATCGTACAGCTTTTAAAAAACTTTTTATCTACATTAATAAGTTTTGCCGCTTTATTTAAAACAGTTTCGCTTGTGTAGTCAAGAGGTAAATGTATATTGCTTATTCTTATCATAGGTTTTCTCCTGTTATAATACCGCTTGCAAAAGCAAAATGCAGGTTAAATCCGCCGCAATCTCCGCAAACATCGAGTGCTTCGCCGCAGATGTATAGATTTTTTACAACTTTGCTTTCAAATGTATAGCCGTTTACTTCGTTTCCGTTTACGCCGCCGAGCATTACCTGAGCTTTTGAAAAATCTTTGCATTGTTTACATTCAAATTTCCAATTTTGAATTAAATTCGCAAGTGATTTTAGTTCTTTGTCGCTTAACTTTTTACAGCTTTCTGTCAATGCTTTGTTTGTAATGCTTTTAATAAGTGCAGTTCCTATTTTTTTATGAAAAAGACCCGTGAAAAATTCTTCGAGCGGTTCATTTGCAAACAGCTTTTTTCTGTCATAAAGTAAATTTAATAATTCTATATACGAATAATCTTTTGTAAGATTTACGGAAATAATCGGATTTTTGGTTTTGGGTAAAAGAGTTGTGAGATTGAACACACAAATTCCCGAAAGTGCATTATCCGTAAACTGCACTTCGCCGATTTCGCTTTTTATTGCTTTTTCGCCGTCATAAAGAGTAACTTCCGCTTTAGCACGGATTCCTTTAAGACTTTTCATAAAATCGCTTTTGACCTGAATAGGACAGAGGGCAGGGAATAACGGCGTGATTTTATGACCGAGATTTTTTATAACATCAAGTCCGAGCCCTGTGCCGCCTGCTGTAGGAAAGGCCTTTCCGCCGCATGACATGACTGTTTTTTTGGCGGTGTATTCTCCGTTCGAGGTTTTGATATTGAAAAATTCGCCTTTTTTACGGATAAGTTCAACTTTGCAGTCGCATATGATTTCGATTTTCAGCCTTTTAATTTCCATAAGCAAAACATCAAGCACGGCACTTGCTTGTCTTGAATGAGGATAAACAAGTCCGTTTGTTTCTGTGTCGCATACAAGACCTAAGGTTGAAAAGAAATTTATAAGTTTTTCTGCGGAAAATCTGTTTAAGATTTTAGAAACATCAAAACTGCCGTGATAAAATTCTTTACTGACATTGGTATTTGTCAGATTACAGCGGCCGTTGCCTGTAACAAGAATTTTTTTGCCTGCTTTGCTTTGAGCCTCAAGAATTGCTATTTTTAAATCTCTGTTATTTCGTTTTGCCGATATAGCCGCCGCAAGTCCCGCAGCACCCGCACCGACCGTTATTATATCATAATTTGTATTTTTCAAAGTTATCATCCTAAAAAACAGGGCAGCCAAAGCTGCCCGTCGGTTTTTATTTTGGAGCAAAAATTGCGCTTAATCCGCCGAATAAGCCCATACTTGCAAGTCCCATAATTATACCTGCAAGAATTACACCGAGCATTACTGCAATTACGCTTGACTTAAAGTCCATATCGAGCATACTTGCGGCAAGTGTACCTGTCCAGGCGCCTGTACCGGGGAGAGGAATACCTACGAATAAAAGTAAAGCGAAGAACAAACCTCTGCCGGCCTTTGCCTGCAATTTTTTACCGCCCTTTTCTCCTTTTTCAAGGCAGAATTTAAAGAATTTTCCTATAAATTTTTTGTCGCTGCCCCATACAAGAATTTTTCTTGCAAAGAAATATATAAAAGGTACGGGCAACATATTACCTAAGATAGCGAGGACATACACCCAGAATAAATCAAGCTGCATTCCTACACCGAACGGAACGGCACCTCTCAGCTCAATAAGAGGAACCATAGCAATCAAAAATACCAAGATATAGTTTAACAAAACAATACTCCTTTCAAAATAAAGGTACTAAAATAGTATAACAGATACCGATATATATTGCAATTTATTTTTTATCTAAAAAACTACAGCTTTTACGCAAAATTTTAACATACATTTAAAATATAACCATTCCTTTATTTGTCTATTGACATATTATGCAGATTTGTGTAAAATAATACAAGGTGACTAAAAATGGCTACATACAGTTGCGGCAAAAAAGCCAAAGCGATTTTAATTATAATAACGATAGCCCTTGTGGCATTTGCATTTATTCATTCCTCGATGCCTGCTGATATATCATCGGAAGAAAGCGGAAATGTACTTGAATTTTTGCAGAAAATTTTAGACTTTTTAGGTTTTACTCCCGAACTTACTGACCATATAGTGAGAAAATCCGCTCATTTCTGTGAATATACGGCAATAGGAGCAATGCTTATGTCATGCGCATTTGCTTTTGACAAACTGAAACCGTATAAATACTATATAAATGTAATGTTTTGCGGACTTGCGACTGCGGTCTGTGACGAAACCATACAACTTAATGTAGAGGGCAGAGCGGGAATGATTACAGATGTACTGCTCGACTTTTCGGGTGTGATTTTCGGCACATTAATAATGCTTTTTATTTTTTTGATATACAAAAAGCGTTTTATCGCTAAAAGTGAAAATAAATGAATATTTAAGATTAGGAAAGGAAACAGAAACGAATGGAAAATGTAAAAGAAAACAAAATGGGCATTATGCCCATGACAAAACTGATACTTACTATGTCGTTGCCTGCAATTTTTTCAATGACAATTATGGCAATGTATAATGTAGTTGACAGTATTTTTATCGGACAGTACAGTCAGGAAGGACTTAATGCCACTTCACTTGCTTATCCGTTGCAGATGCTTTTGATTGCTGTAGCGGTCGGTACGGGCGTCGGTATTAACTCGCTTGTTTCAAGACGATTTGGCGAAAAGAATTTTAAAGAGGCAAACGAGGTTGCAACCCACGGTCTGCTGTTAAGTTTTTTCAGCTACGCAATATTTCTTGTCCTCGGTATTGTGATTTCAAGACCTTTTATGATGCTTTATACAACCAACGAAAATATCATAGAATACGGTACACAGTACCTTACAGTGGTTCTCTGCTTTTCGCTCTTTACGATTATAGAAGTTACAATCGAAAAAACTTTGCAGGCTACGGGCAATATGATTTTTCCAATGTTGTTTCAGCTCACGGGAGCGGTAATTAATATTATTTTTGACCCGCTCTTGATTTTCGGTATAGGTCCGTTCCCAGAACTCGGTGTTACAGGAGCAGCTGTTGCAACGGTATTCGGTCAGTTTTGCAGTATGATTTTTGCACTTATGATAATTTTCTTGAAATCTCATTTAATTAAAATTACATTCAGAAAATTTAAATTCAGTATGAAGACTGTAAAAAATATATATGCCGTTGGTTTCCCGTCTATTATTATGCAGTCGATAGGTTCGATTATGATTGTCGGACTTAACGGTATTCTTGCCGCTTCCGAGGCTTCGGTAACGGTTCTCGGTGTTTATTATAAATTGCAGAGCTTTGTGTTTATGCCTTGCTTTGGACTTAACCAGGGCGTTATGCCGATTATCGGTTACAACTACGGCGCAAGAAACCGCAAGCGTGTATATTCCGCACTCAAGCGTGGTATTATAATTGGCGTAATTATTATGACTTTAGGCACATTGGCAATGTGGATAATCCCGGAACAGCTTATTTCAATGTTCGGCGGCACAGAGGAACTTATGAAGATCGGCGTGCCTGCGTTCCGAATTATAAGTCTTTGCTTTATTCCTGCCGCAGCGGGTATTATCTTTACCACCTTGTTCCAGGCAGTCGGCAAGGGAATCAGAAGTCTTATTATGTCTTTTGCCCGTCAGCTTGTGCTTATTTTACCGATTGCGTTTATTTTCTCACGAATTTGGGGAATCGGAGCAGTTTGGTATGCATTTCCGATTTCCGAGATTTTCTCGCTTACTATTGCGATTTGTTTCTTTATAAATCTTGTTAAAGGCGATTTTAAAAAGTTAGGTTAATTTTGTCCACCTCAGTGCATATATTGCATTGAGGTGGTTGTTTTGACAGAAGAAAATTTTACAAATGAAATTACATACGATGACGGTTGGCAGAGTGCCTCTTGCCCCGAATATTCAACTCCTGCGCATACGGAAACGGAAGAGGAAAGCCCTCAAAATACAGAATTACCGCCGCAAAAGCGTAAAAAATCTCACAATACGCAAGTCCTTGTTACGATGCAGCTTATAATATGTTTATTGCTTGCTTTGGCTGCGTTTGTTATAAAAACTGTCGGCGGCGATTTTTACACTGCTGCCCGTCAATGGTATTACGGCGAACTTAACAAATCAATTATAGCCGAAAATACTCCCGACGATTACAATTTATCCGAAATTTTCGGTACAGCGACAGACGATGAAGTTTGAACTGTTCAATATTAAATTCAGTGTTTCATACACATTGCTCTGCCTGATTGCCGTTTGTATTATACTTGATATATTCGGCGGATTTGTAATGTGCAGTTTTGCTGTGGTCATTCACGAATCGGGGCATCTTTTAATGATGCTGATTTTCGGCAGCAAACCGAAGAAAATAAGCATTTCTTTGTTTGAAATTGCAATAAATGACGAAAGCCGACAGCAAAGAAGCGATTTACAGAATTTTCTTATAGTTTTTTTCGGGCCGTTTGCTAATTTTATTTGTTTTATTATTATTTTTCTGATATACTTATTTAGTGGAACAGATTTATTAAAATTTGCTTATGTAAATCTGTCGCTCTGTCTTTTAAATTTACTGCCTGTAATGTCGTTTGACGGCGGGCAGCTATTGTATATTTTGCTTAGCCGCAGATTTACAGGTCATACGGCGGAAAAGGCAGTAAATATCATAACTTTCATCGCATTATTTCCAATAGCTGTGCTGGGATTTATAATACTTTTTAATTCGGATTATAATTTTTCGCTGTTGTTTGTATGCGGTTATATTATACTTTCATTAATTTTTAAAAACAACAGGTATTTCTGACGGAGGTAATACAATGGTCAGCAAGGAAGTAGAAAAACTTTTGCTAAAGGTTCAAAAGCCGGGCAGATATGTTGGCGGAGAGCTTAACGCAGTTGTAAAAAATAAAAAGGATGTTGATGTAAGGTTTGCTTTCTGCTTTCCTGATACCTACGAAGTGGGAATGTCACATCTCGGTATGAAAATCCTTTACAGCCTTTTTAATTCAATTCCGTACATTTGGTGCGAGCGAGTTTTTGCGCCCTGGATTGATATGGAAGAAGAAATGATTAAAAATAATATTCCGCTTTATGCACTTGAGAGCGGCGACCCTGTATCGGATTTTGATTTTATCGGTTTTACATTGCAGTATGAGCTTAGTTTTACAAATGTGCTCAATATGCTTAAGCTTTCGGGTGTGCCGATTAAATCCTGTGAGCGTACAGGTTTAAAGCAGATTGTTGTGGCAGGCGGCCCTTGCACCTGCAACCCCGAGCCGATTGCGGATTTTATCGACCTTTTCTTCATAGGTGAGGGCGAAGAGGTTGACCTTGAGGTAATGGAGCTTTACAGAAAGTGCAGAGCAGAGGGTAAGTCAAGAGAACAGTTCCTCATTGAATGTGCACAGATAGAGGGCGTGTATGTGCCGTCGCTTTATGATGTTGAGTACAACGAGGACGGCACAATTAAGCGGTATATTTCTAAACATAACGCTCCGTCTGTTGTTCACAAGCGCCTTATGAAGAAAATGGACGAAAGCTATTATCCCGATAATTTCGTAGTTCCGCTTGTGGAAATTGTGCATGACAGAGCGGTGCAGGAGATTTTCCGTGGCTGCATTCGTGGCTGCCGTTTTTGTCAGGCAGGATTTATTTATCGCCCCGTAAGAGAAAAATCTCCCGAAGTTATCAATAAGCAGTGCAGAGCATTGTGTGAGAATACGGGTTATGACGAAGTGTCGCTTTCTTCGCTGAGTTCAAGCGACTACACACAGATTGTGCCGTTGCTTACAAAACTCAATGAGTGGAGTAAGGACGAAAAAGTCAGTATTTCTCTGCCGTCATTGCGAGTTGACGGTTTTACCGACGATATTATGAATAAAATCAAAACAGTGCGTAAAAGCGGACTTACATTTGCGCCCGAGGCGGGAAGTCAGCGTATGCGTGATGTTATCAATAAAAATGTTCAGCATGATGAGCTTATGCAGACCTGCGCAACAGCTTTTGCAGGCGGTTGGACTACTGTAAAACTCTATTTTATGATTGGTTTGCCTACAGAAACAATGGACGATGTAAAGGCAATTGCCGACCTCGGACAGGCTGTAGTCGATACTTATTATAATTGTCCGAATAAGCCAAAGGGAAAGGTTGTAAGAGTAACAGTTTCTGCGTCATCATTTGTGCCAAAACCGTTTACGCCGTTCCAGTGGCACGGACAGGACACAATCCCTGCTTTGCACGCTAAACAACAGCATATCAAAGAAAGCATTACAACCCGCAAGATTCAGTTTAATTACCACGATGCCGACACAAGTTACCTTGAGGCGGTATTTGCCCGTGGTGACAGAAAACTGTGTAAAGCAATGGAAATTGCCTGTGAAAAAGGTTTTCATTTTGACGGTTGGGGCGACTGCTTTGACTTGCAGAAATGGCTTGATATTTTTGAAGAGTGCGGCATTGACCCGACATTCTACGCAAACCGTCAGCGTTCGTTTGACGAGGTATTTCCGTGGGATCACCTTGACTACGGCGTAACTAAGGATTATCTTATTAAAGAATGTAAAAAGGCATATGAAAATACAACAACACCGCATTGTCGTTTGAAGTGCAACAACTGCGGTGCGGCAAAATACGGGGAGGGTGTGTGCTTTGAAAAACGCAAGAGTTTGGTTTAAGAAAGATAACGAGTGCCGTTATATATCGCACCTTGACCTTAACCGTTGTATGTTAAGAGCATTGCACAAGAGCAAAGCTCCGATATGGCATACCGAGGGATTTAATCCGCACCCGTTCGCAACTTTTCCTCTGCCGCTTTCACTCGGATTCAGAGGAATTAACGAGTGTATGGATATAAAATTGATTGAAGATATTTCCGATGAAGAATTAATCAACAATCTTAATGCCTGCCTGCCGCAGGGCATAAGAGTTTTTGCGGTTACAGAGCCGATTATGAAAGCCGGAAAAATTGCGTATGCAAGGTTTAATATGAAAATCAGCAGTGATAATCTTAACTCTGATAAAGTATATACCGCACTGAAAGAACTTTTGGAAAGCGAAGAAATTATGCTTGAAAAGAAGTCAAAGTCGGGTTACAAGACTGTTGATTTAAAGAAAAGCATTAAAAATTATTCTTTATCGGAAAAATGTGATTTTGCCGAGCTTGAAATTGTACTTTCTGCAGGCAGTACCGACAACGCAAATCCGAACCTTATTATCAAGGCTTTGGAAAATGCTACGGGCGAAGAATTTTACGCCGATATTACGAGAGAGGATTTATATAATTCTGATATGAAATTATTTAGATAAACTATGTTTACATTTACAATTCGCAATGCAAATTCATACCAAGCAATTTTTTAACGGCGGCATTGACAAAGGATTTGAAAAACTTGAAGACGAAATTTCAGCAAAATTTCTTGAGTATATCAAGCTGTATTCTAAGCTGTAATTAAGATTTTTAAAAAATCACACAAAGTTTCACATTTTTTTGTACTTCTATTCATATAATCGTCACAAAAGCAGGTTATTATATAAGCACAATAAAGTTAACAAGAAGTTTTCATAGATTTTCCTCTTCTAAATTTTCTAACCAAAGCAATGACCGACACAGTCGGTCATTTTGCATTTTACTGAAAACGGAGCAGTTATGTATTATTATTCTCTAAACGAATATTTAAAAAACACCTTTGGCGAAAAGGTATATAAAATTTCACTTGACGGCGGTATGACTTGCCCTAACCGTGACGGCAAAATAGACACACGGGGGTGTATTTTTTGCAGTAGGGGAGGTTCGGGAGAATTTTCCGCCGACAGAAACCACAGCATATCCGAGCAAATTCGGGAGGCTAAAGAGAGAATCGGCAGAAAAACCGATTGTAAAAAATTTATTGCTTACTTTCAGCCGTTTACAAATACATATGCGCCCGTTGAGTACCTTGAAAAAATTTTCACCGAAGCTATAGAACCCGATGAAATTGTCGCTTTGTCGGTCGCTACCCGTCCCGACTGCCTGCCTGACAAAACCGTAAATTTGCTCTCGAGACTTAATAAAATAAAGCCTGTGTGGGTGGAACTCGGCTTGCAGACAGTTCATAAAAGCACGGCAGACTATATTCGCCGTGGATATGACTTAAGCGTGTATGATGATGCGGTTAAGCGCCTGCACAAGGAGGGCATAAGCGTAATAACGCACATTATAATCGGTTTGCCTAATGAAACGGAAGATATGATAGTGCAGAGTGCTGAATATGCGGGCAAATGTTCCGACGGAATTAAGTTACAGCTTTTGCACATATTAAAGGATACCGACTTATGCGATGAATACGAAAAGGGCAATGTGCCCGTTCTGTCGCTTGAGCGATATGCGGATATACTTGTAAAATGCCTTAGAGTTATCCCAAAAACCACCGTAATACACAGGCTTACGGGTGACGGAGATAAAAAAATACTTGTAGCCCCCTTGTGGAGCGCAGACAAAAAGCGTGTGCTTAACTATATTAACAAGGTATTAAGGGAAAGCGAATAATAAGTATTATTAATTTTAAAAAAAGTCTTGATTTTCCTTTGCGTATTTGATATAATAGGCATTGTCTTTGGAGAGATGTCCGAGCTGGCCGAAGGAGCATGATTGGAAATCATGTGTACGGTAATCACCGTACCAGGGGTTCGAATCCCCTTCTCTCCGCCATAATTTTAAAAAGTCTTGTCGATTTCGGCAAGGCTTTTTCTTTTGTTATAATGCTTTATTGTGAAAAATATTGCTGAAAAAGTGCGGTTATAACAAATAACTGCAAAACCAATGCAAATTATGCATATTGACAGCAAAAATTTTTTGTTATAAAAAATTTATAAAATTATAATTCTTTGAAGTAATTTAAAATATTATTATTGCACAATAATTATATATTTGTTTTGTATATAATTAATAAAGAAATGTCAAAATCGACAAAACATCAAAAAAATATTGAAATAAAAACCTAAAAATGTTATAATATAAAGGAATAAAATTATGGGTTAGTATACGGTCTGACTGCCGAATACAGCAAATTCACCGAAGGTCAGTCGGTAAAAGCGGTCGCCGTTAAAGCAAAACTTCCCTCTCGGACGGTACAGACTTATTCGGCTCATATGTTTCAATTTTTTTAATGGAGGTAATAAAAATGAAAACGAATTTCAAGCGTATTGGCAAACAGTCGATTTCTATTGTGCTTGCTGTTATGATGATGCTTTCGACTATGCTTGTCGGTATGGTTACTTCGAATGCAGTAGAAATCCCTGCTAATACAGACTTTTATCTTGATATTTCAGGTGCAACAGCTGATTTTACTGATTCTAACAGTATATATTTATCAGTAACTTCTGATAGCAATAAAGATTATACAGCTACAAGTTCTGATACTACTAACGCTGCTAACTATGTGCCTAAAAATGATAGCAATTGGTATCAAATGAAACGAATTGATAATACCAATATTTATAAGGCTACAGTTCAGGTTTCCTCAACTGTTGGTAAGGTATCATTCTGGAATAAAGATGAAAGTCTTTATGATAACGTATGGCTGGTAAGTTGTACGTTAGGTGCGACCTATGACGGTACAAACAATTTGTTTACTCTTACAGAATCAACTTCACATAATGATAGAAAATCAAATATTTACAGCGGTACTTGGTCAACTTATGGCAGTACAGGACCTAATACTACTCACAAAGTAACTGTTAATTTTAGCAATGCTACAGTAAAACTTGGTGACAATACTCTTACAAGCGGCACTGCTGTTACTGTTGATAATGATAAAGATTATACACTTACAGTTACACCTAACAGTGGCTATTCACTTTCAAAAGTAATGCAGGGTAGTACTGATCTTGGTACAAGCGGTACTTATACTTTAGCTGCTGGTACTGATGATGTTACCATTGATATTACTACTGAAAACAGTACTGAAAACGATTATGAATTCTATGTAACAGGTTACATGAATGGTAATGATTTAACTACAAGTAATAACTATAAATTTACCAAAGAATCTAATGGCATTTATACATGTACGATGACACCTACAGATCATTTATATGTTACCATTACTGATAAAAATACAGGTAAAGTATATTGGTCTGCATCTTATGAAGAACTTAGTGAAAATACCTACTCTACTAAAACTGTTGTAGAAAGCGGTGGTGATAAGTGGGGTATTCTTGGTCAGGCAAATAACGAAATTAAAATTACATTTGACATTACTGCCGGAATAAGTAACGGTAAAATTAAGTGGGAATATGCTGTTGCCGATCCTGTATCTGTTGAATTAAATGCAGACCTTGTAGATGGCAGTGCAGCTTACATTTCTTCATACACAGATAACGACACAGGCAATATTGTAACAAATACTGACGAAACTGTTCAGTCTGTAAATGCAAAACCCGGCACTTCTGTAACATTCAAAGCTAAGTCAGTTGACGGTTACTTCCCTAAGTGGAAGTTTGAAGGTAAGTTCTCTACTGGTGATACTTATACTCTTGATGCTTCTTCTGTAACCGGCACAACAGTAACTGTTTATCTTACATATGAAAAGATTGAAAACCATAACATTATTGTTGCAAGCAATAAGGGTGGTAATGTAAGTTATACTTACAACGGTACAGCAGGCACAGTTGCCGAAGGCACAACTTCTTCTGCTATTTCTGTTGCGTCTAACTCAACTATCACACTTAAAGCTAATGCAGTCAAAGACTATGTATTCAGCGGTTGGGAATTTGACAATGAAAGCAATGTAGTATTTGCAACTGGTCAGGACTCTTTCTCAACTTCAATTACAATTAATGTCGTTGGCGATGTAAAGGTAACTGCAACTTTTGAAGAGCACTCGGGCACTCTTTCAGAATGGAAGTTTATGTTATCAGATTCTGATCAGGCACTTTCTGAGGATAGCGCTGGTAAATATAAAACAAACTATCCAGTATATGAGAACAATGGTACATATTCTGTAACATTCCCTGTTTCTGCAATTTCATCAAATAATACTCAGTTTTTATCCTTCTCAACAGACGGTAAAAATTCTGGTTTAGTTCCTAACAACAGCACCTTTACGGTGAAAGTTGATGATCACTTTAAGAATTATGTAAAACAAGCTCAAAATAAAGAATGGGGCGGAAAACATTTCCCACTGGTTCAGTTCCAAAATACTGACGATATTACTAATATCGAGGTAACTTACAATTCTTCAACACAGACATATATCATCAATGGTACATATTTTGTAGCTCCGGCTAATTCTCATAAGGTTTACGCTACAATGGGTAGCCAAGTTGGTCATAAATTTGGTACAACAACTATTTCCTTGTTGAGTGGTGACAAACCTCTCAAAACAAGTGTTAAGGATTTCTATAATCTTTATGTTGTTAATGATAAAGAGCAGATTACTGTATCATGTACAGTAAACAAAGATGCGGCAGACCTTGGCTATTATGTATATGCTTTTGTTGTAAACGGCGAAAAGGTAGATGTAGTAGATAACGGCAATAATGTTTATCAGACTGCTTCACCTATTACTGTAACAAAGGATCTTGAAATCACTCCAATTTACTATAATAAAGTAATTGAGGCAGACGGTAACTATATTACTATCTACACCAATGCTCCAGAGTCACTCCAGACACCTTGGGGAAATTCAATTTCAATTTATTCTTGGTATAATGATACAGACATTAATATGGACGGTGCTTATCCCGGTCAGCTTATGATGCGTGACTCTCAGGGCAGATTTGCCGCTAAGGTTTCTAAGTACGCTTATACTAATGTTAACGGTAAATTTACTTGTGATAAAACCAAACAGGTATTAGGTATTACTAATAACAACTACTACGAAAACGAAGATGTTCATAAGCTCTTCTTAAACGAAGTTCAGTTACATAATAACCAGACATACGACTATGATGACTTTGAAAAGCTTACCAGTATGGGATACGATACCGTTGAGTTTGATGTAAAGTATTACGCTGATAAAACCGAGTCAAACCAGAAGTTACTTGTTAACAATGCTACAAATAACAAACCTATGGCAGGTACTACAATTATTGATAAAACTGCTACAGATTATGAAGATCTTACCAACATTGACGGTGAGCTTGTAAGTATTCTTGGTTATACAAATGAAACTGCTAAGAATAATAATAATACCGGCCTTAATACTGCTGAACCACTCCAGATTATTTCTGTTGGTAACCAGAGTATGCAAATAGGTACAATTAATAACAAATGGTCAACTATTTGGTATGTATATAATTCCGCCGGAGATTATGTTACTCAGGGCATGCCATCTGACTTTATTCCAAGAGGTTCTGTTGACGAACACGGCAACTTTACTGAGGCAGCTCCTTCTGAGCAGACAGAAGCATATCAAGCTATTGTAAAAGCCGGTTTAAAGTATAACAGTGCTAAAATTTCTTATGAAAACAGAATGGGTGCTTCAACATCTGTTGAACCTAAAAACACAGGTTATCGTATTGACGGTCGTTGGTACTATGCTCGTTCTACCGATAAGCTGGATGTAAATGTTGGTATCATTTACAGAAATTCTGAAAATGATGTTTGGACAGTTGATAAGCCTTCTGGTGATTCTAAAATTACAGGTAAGGTAACAGGCGGCTCAGCTTCCTTTGACTATACGGATAGCGTTGGTTCTACTCACACTAACTTAGCTTCTGATTCTGTAGAAAGAAATACAATCATTACATTGAACGCTACTAACGGTACTCAGTATAAGTTTATAGGTTGGGCTACACCAAAGTATGGTGCAGAAGGTAAAGTTACAGGTTACACAGATCTTAACCTTACAGACCTTAACGCAACATATACTGTAGGTACAAATACAGAGCTTTATGCAATGTATGAGCCATATCAACCAGGTTCTGTTACAATCACCCACTCAAAGTACACCGGTGCTGATTCACATAATGGTCTTGGCTTGTTCTATGTAACAGCAGAGCAGGTAGATAAGCAGGGTAATGCTATTCCAACTAACTCAGATACTGCTACTCCACAGAGTAATGTGGGTTCAGTTGAACTTAAAATTACGAACAGACCAGATGCTTATATCAAAGTAACTCTTACTACTCAGTCATATGCTAAGTCACACTTCCTTAACTTCTACTATCCGGAGGTTGCAAGCGGTGTTTCTACATTGAAAAAAGAGCCTAACGGTGATTATTACGATAAGGAATGTCCTGCTGAGAATCCTGCAACTATAACTTATATGGTTAAGGTTTCAGACCTCTTTGTTAATGACAAGCAGACTGTAATGGCTCTCAACTACTATTCAGATCTTAAGTTGCCTGAGGTTGAGTCAAATATTACATTTAACTACAATCCTTACAATACAGCTCCAAATCCAAATCCTGTTGCCGGTAAGGGTAATGGTAAAACAACATTTACTCTTACTATTACTGATAGCAACAATAAGGTAGTTTATACATCTAAGTCTGATATTAGTAGTTTGACATTAAAGGGCAATGCAGAACTTAAAGAAATCCTTGCAAACTTAACTAATGGAAGTGATTATACAATCACTATCACTATGAATCCTGTTGCTGATTCACATTGCAATGTAGGTGAAACATACCGCCAGACAAATAATGCCGGTACTTACACATATACAAAAGCAACTGATGATACAGTATGGGAATATAATCAGGAAAATAAATCATATTCTGCAAAGCTTTCCGAATTGTTTGATACTACTAGTCAGAAGTTCAAAACTAATACAATAAATCTTTACACTGACTTTACAGCTGATGTATTTAACTACAATGTAACATTTAAGTATCTTGGCTACGAGAGCAGAGAGTATTACAATAATAACGGTTACTCACAGTCACAGATTCCTGCTGAAAAAATCAATGAAAATTGGTGGAGAACTTACACAGTAAGCGGTACATTCTACGGTACAGATATTGACAAGTACTTTGATTATGTAGAGGGTCAGTATAAATTCAAGGAGTCATTCCTCTTAAAGGTTGCTCCATATGAAGACAACTTCGTTCAGTCTATCACATGGGATCTTAACAATGTTGTTTATTCTACAACCAACGCTATGCTCTCAGTAACAGCTACTGTTCCTGCTAAGTATGACAACGGTTTTGTAACTGTTACAGCCGACTTAGGCGATGATAAGCCAAAGCAGACATATTCAGTAAACTATGCTTCACTCGTTACACCTAAGAATCTTGTAGGCCCAACAACTCAGAGTACTAATGATGAGAATTACCTCATTGTTGCTCCTGAAACAAATGCTAATGGTGAAAAGTTCAGTTACTGGACAATCCAGACTGATGACAGCAACGGCATTGAAGTAGCTAAGTGTTATACAAGAGAGTTTAACTTCCTTGCTTATGACAATTATCTCATTACTGCTTGCTACGGTAAGAATGATGTAGATGCTTCTAAGTTAAGCGTATCTGCTACAATGCAGTTCCTTGAGTATTCAAGAAACCAATATGATTCAGGCAGAGATAAGGTATATGCTGACTTTGCAGTTTCTTATAATTACAACGGCAAAAAGCTTTGTGCTGACATTAATAATGATGTAGTTTGCGGTGTAGTATTTGTTGTAAACAGCAAACACAGTTCAGCTGCTGACGCTACTGATAAGTTCACAGTAGATGAGTCTGATTTACTTGCAAAAGTTAAGGCTCTTAACAGCGGCAACTCATCAGATAAGACAATGGGTGACGCTAAGGTTTACAACTACAAGCTTAACAAGAAAAATCTTGATAACAAGAACAGACTTGAATATAGCTGGAATGTAAACAACACTGAAAACAACCAGAATCTCACAATACTTGCTTACTCATACATTTACAATGCTACTACTGATGAATATAGCGTTTCTGCTCCTCAGGAATTCAAATTCTTCAATGTTGGCAATAAGACATATGAAGGTTAAGCAATAGAAAAGGAGGCAATTATGAAAAAATCTTATATTTCCCCTGAAATTGAGATTCAAAAATTCTCTTTTGAGGATATTCTTGCTGGTGGCGGAACCGATGACCCTGGTTTAAAATATAGCAATCCTGAGAATCCTGGTTACGAATCCGGCGGTGAAGAGGGCGACCTCTAATAATAACACATAATTTTCGTAAGGCAGTCTTTTGACTGCCTTACTTTAAAAGGTGATTTTTATGATTAAAACCATTGCAAAAAAACTTTCTGTTTTTGTTTTAGCTTTATCATTGCTTTTAATGTCTGCTGTTCAGTTTAGTGCAGACTCATACCTTGTAAGTAAAGATGGTTTTTATTATCTGATTGAAAATTCTGAGGCGGTAATTTACGGATATGATTATAATAATCGTACTACCGATATTGTAGTGCCGAACACAATCAGTGATTACCCTGTAACAAAAATTGCTCCTCGTGCATTTTCAAACAATACTAAGCTTACAAGCATTTCATTTACAGACGCTATGTCTTTAAAGAGCATTGGCAAATATGCTTTTTACGCTTGCAGTTCTATTGAGGAAATTATAATTCCCGGTTGGCTAAACAGCATTGGCGAGTTTGCTTTTCAGGATTGTACATCTTTAAAGAATGTTTCTATTTACAGCAATGTGTCAGTAATTCCCGAGCAGGCATTTGGCAACTGCATTTCGCTTGAGAAGATTAATATTCCAAGTACAGTTAAATCAATAGGCAGCTATGCTTTTTATAACTGTTCTGCACTTACCGAGCTTACACTTTCAAAGAACATAGCAGACATTGCAAACGGTGCTTTTTACAACTGTCCTAACCTAACTTTATATGGCTATTACGATACAGTTGCAGAAAGCTATGCCGAGCAGAACAACATTCCTTTTGTTCATCTTGATAAAAAGGTGATTTCGGGTGATGTTAATCTTGACGGCAAGATAGATGTTAATGATGTAACACTTCTACAGCGTTACATTGCAGGTGAGTATGTATTAACAGATGACGCTGTTAAGGTTGCCGACTTTAACAAGGACAGAATTATTGATATAATTGATGCTACAGCAATTCAGACATTTATCGCTCACGGTCAAAACTAAATTATTAAACTTAAGCACAGGTGGCAACATCTGTGCTTTTTCTTGCTTATTTTTAGATTTTGTTATATAATAAAATTTGGTGATGTTATGCCAATTTACAAAATTGCTGATATTATAAGCGATATAAGACCTAAATTTCCGACATTTGAAAAAAATGCAAAGAATTATGAGTATTCGGGCAACGAACCTGCTCAAATTAAACTTGCAGTTAAAGAAGATTTTCTGCGTGAAAAATACAACGAGAATATGCTCTTTTCTATCGGTGAATTGGAATGTATTTTTATGTCAGATGTTTTCAATAAAAAAATTCTGAAATATAATGCAATATTTCTCCATTCGTCTGCAATCCTTTATAAAGGCAAAGCGTATCTTTTTTCTGCCTATTCAGGAGTGGGCAAGTCAACGCACACAAAACTGTGGATAAAAAAATTCGGCGCTGAAAATGTACAGATAATCAATGATGATAAACCGATTATCAGATTTATTGACAATGATTGGTATGTATACGGTTCGCCTTTTGACGGTGGATCGGGCATAAATAAAAATATCCGTGCAAAACTCGGCGGAATTATTTTTCTTGAAAGGGCAGAGGAGAACAGTATTGAAGTCCTTGACAAAAACAGTATTTTTTCAAGAATATATAAAAATACGATTAAATTTTCTCTTGATGATGAATATGCGGGATATATGTTAAATACGGCTGATAAGTTGATTAAGGAAAATTATTTCTATTTGCTAAAATGCAATATGAATATTGAATCGGCGGAAATTTGCGAAAAATTTTTACTGACAGGAGATAGCTATGGAAAAGCTGAAAAAAATACTTGATTCCGAAACCAATAAGTGGATAGTAAAAAAAGCCAAACCACAGGTTTTCGGTATTATAATTATGTCTGTTATTTTCGGCGGAATGGCATATCTCGGTGTTGCGGTCGCTACTTTGTCGAGGGGTATTGTGGATTCGGCGGTTAACTCTGATGTCGGCGGAATTGTGTATTTCGCAATTATACTTATTTCACTTACGATCGCACAGCTTGTCATAAGAATTATAAGTAAGGTGCTGACTTTCAATGTATCGTCAAAACTTGAAATTTCTATAAAACAAGATATTTTCGATAATATTATCAGAAAAAAATATAATGAGATTTCAAGCATACACACCGGCGAACTACTTAACAGAATAACAAGCGATGTGTCGGTTTTAGTCAGTTCGATTATTTCTATAGTGCCGAATATGGTATATTTTATCGTAAAATTGGTTGGTGTTTTTGTTGTACTGTTTGCTATTGATAAAACTTTCAGCCTTGTTTTTGTTTTCGGCGGTGCGCTGATGTTTGTTGTTGTGCTGCTTTTTAAGTCAAAAATGAAAACATTGCATAAGGCGGTACAGGAATCTGACGGCAAGACAAGGTCGTTTTTTCAGGAGATTTTTTCAAGTCTGCTTGTGGTAAAAGTTTTTGGTGCTGAAAATAAGGTATCTGAAAATGCTATGAATTTGCAACAGAATAATTTTAAAATAAAACGAAAAAGAAATTATATCTCTATAGTTGCCACAACCGGATTTTCTTTTATATTTGCCCTCGGATATATGTATGCTTTAATTTGGGGTGCTTTTGCAATCAGCGACCATACCATTACATACGGTGTATTGACTTCTATGCTTGCGCTTGTGTCGCAAATTCAAGGCCCTGTTCGTGGTATCAGCAGTATTTTGCCGTCATATTATTCTGCTCTTGCAAGTGCGGAGCGACTTATGGATATTGAAAATCTCGATAATGAAGATGTGGTAAATAATTCTGCAATCGATACCGAAAAGCTGTATGATAAGACAGAAAAAATAGTTTTTGATAATATTACTTTCAGCTACGGCAGGGAAAATGTGCTTGAAAATGCAAGTCTTGTGCTAAAAAAAGGTGATTTTGCATTGCTTGCGGGAATTTCGGGAATAGGCAAAAGTACGCTTACAAAGCTTTTGCTTAATGTAATTTCACCCGATAAAGGCGAGATTTATCTTTCACTTTCAAACGGAGAAAATGTGTTTATCGATAAAAATATAAGATGTATGTTTTCGTATGTACCGCAAGGTAATTTTCTGCTTTCGGGTACAATCAGAGATAACATTGCATTTGTGTCGAATAATCCCGATGACGAAAGAATTATTGAGTCTGCGAAAATTGCCTGCGCTTATGATTTTATAAACAGATTGCCAAATGGACTTGATACTGTCGTGGGTGAGAATGGAAAGGGCTTGTCGGAGGGTCAGATACAAAGAATTGCGATTGCGAGAGCGGTTTACTGTAATTCTCCGATTATTATTTTTGATGAGGCAACCTCGGCACTTGACGCCGAAACAGAAGTTCAACTGCTTAAAAATCTTAAAACACTCAAAGATAAAACTTGTATTTTGATTTCTCATAAAATGGCGGCAAAAGAAATTTGCAACAAAGAAATTGTAATTAAGAATAAAAAAATTATTTCTTACGATATTTAGGTGGGTACAAGCAAAATCTCACTCCTGACTGAATACTTATAATTAGGTATAAATCCGATTATAAGCATTGTCAGGGGTGATTTTTTGATTGAATTAATTAATTTTCTGGGGCAGTACCTTTGCTTTTTTATTCTTCATATCTGCGGAAACGGCTCTTTCCCAAAACCTCTTTCCGAAAAAGAGGAGCACGAGTATCTTGTGCGGAGTGCAAAAGGGGATATAGAGGCGAGAAATATTCTTGTTGAACATAATTTAAGGCTTGTGGCACACATTATAAAAAAATATTACGGCAATCAGAGTGAACAAGATGATCTTGTGTCAATCGGCACTATCGGACTTATAAAAGCGATAAATACCTATGACATAAGCAAAAAAATTAAGCTTTCAAGTTATGCGTCACGATGTATCGAGAATGAAATATTAATGCATTTCCGTAATGCTAAAAAGACGGCGCAGGATATTTCACTCAACGAAGCGATTGACAGCGATAAGGACGGAAATCCGCTGACTTTGCTTGATATAATGGCGGTTGATGACAATATACTTGAGCAGATTGATTTTCAACTCAACAGTAAAAAGCTCGGTCAGTTTATTAACGAAGAACTTTCACCAAGGGAAAAAATGATAATTGTTATGCGCTACGGACTTGACGGGAGCGAGCCGCTTACGCAGAAAAAGATTGCACAGAAACTGAATATTTCCCGTTCGTATGTAAGCAGAATTGAAACCAAGGCTTTAAAACTTTTACGAAAGCGCTTTGATAACAGTTCAAATTTGTAAATTATTTTAAAGAAAAAAGGCGGTCGAAAGACCGTCTTTAGTTATGAGCCTATGCTGTTGATGAGGTTTTGCATTTCCTGTTTGGATGAAACATTGTGCGCTTTTTCAAGCACGATTTCTTTTTCGTCTTTTTCCATTTGAGCAAATTTTTGTATTGCACTTTCATTTTTTGCAAGTGCATTTACAAAGCCTAACGGCATATCTTTATACATTTTTCATCACCGATATTATTATTTTCAGTTTTGAAAATAATATTCATTTAGATAAATTATTGTTTAGCAAATTGATTTGCCAATTAATTATA
>ULXH01004368.1_pt1 | contig 91152 bp, 77 predicted proteins | sample 1961101 | NCBI WGS metagenome assembly ULXH01 (sample SAMEA4835833, study PRJEB28245) | human gut metagenome | biome: gut microbiome; material: fecal sample | place: Denmark | collected 2008 | reverse complement strand
AAATGTAAAATCGGCTCAAGCTAATTTATAGAACACCCCTTAAAAACTACTTGAACTATTACTAAACTGTTCGGCGCTGGACAAAGTTACCATTTTACAGACAATTCGCCGCTTTTTCTTTCAGTTTTCCCGTCATTTTGCAGACTGCTTCTCAAGGCTGTCCATCCCCTTCTCCGTCAATATATAATATGGAGCAGAAATGTGTCCCTGTTTCTGCAACAGGCCCTCTTCTGTCAAACGCTTCAACGTCTTTTGGGCTTTTGTGCGACGGTAGCCCGTCAGAGATTCAAAAACAGCACGGTCAAGGAAACGGACAGGCTCGACGTTGAGGAAGTTGCAAACGCGCTTGAGGATTTCCAAATCTGTCAATGCAAAGAATGTATGAGGCGATAGCGAAGAGCGCTCAAAACGCACATCGGCCAGTTTCTTTTGCAAGCCCGCTTTGGGTCTGAAAGCTATGTTTCCGACGTACAAATCCCGCGCCACCTTCTTGTCGTTTCTGTCCGCAATTTTGCGATGACAGGAAATCACTGGACTAAAATAGCCCAATCCTGGTATTTCCACCTTAGTTCCGCACGAGAGTTTCTCTGCTATGACATTCACCAAGGCGTCCATAACCGCCACGATGTCGGTTGAAGTGACTGTGCAACGGCTTTGCACGGTTTCATACAACTGTTCTGGTGTAAACTTGCCAGGATTGGCTACGACAGCATAATAGCCCACTGGCGATTCGTCTGTGAAGCGTGGAACCGCACGCAATGAAAATGAAATGGTTGACATGGTTAAGATTTTTGTTAGTTTGAATAAGCAGGCGATCAGGATATAAGCAGGCACGCACATAACTAAAACATGGCACTTTGATCCCGACCAGCTGCTTAGGATTGATTGATAAGGTTTGATAATTGTCTGGGATGTCACCAAACGCCACCATCGGTCAGAAAGGTGCTGACGCCGGAGATGAAGCATGGCGAAAGCGGCACAGGAAACAGAAAGACAGCGCTGAATTTCTTTCTGAATCTATGATTTCCGGCACACTCCCTATATTTGATAGCGAACGCGGGACGGGGCACGACTGAACGCTGGGCGAGACACGATTGAACGCAGGACGAGACGCAATCGAACGCGGAACAGCGTTCGCTGACAAGTATAGGGCGCGTGGCGCTGAGGACTATTTGACACTGCAAAGATAGGGTATTATTGTGACAGAGTGCGACAAAAAGAAATCTGGAATGTTAAAGTGAATCAGCATCGCTCATGCTCAAGAAAACAAGGCGGTTTTGCCAGATGATTTCCACGAAGTTCCGGGAAATGAACAAGGAATGAGGGTTGCGGAATGGAGGAGTTGTTTCTCTCATCTGCCTCCTGTCGTGTGATGGGAATTGGCACACAATACGCCTTGAGTTTCCAAAAACACGGAAAAGAGAGGAGGCGTAACACATGTTTTAACGTTAAGAGCGGAAGTTTTAAGATTAAAGGTGTTTGTCTTGTCATGAAATTTTCCGAACTTAGCAACGATAAGAGGCAAACCTTTTACCCCTTGCACACTCTCCCCCACCTTGCCGATGGGGAAAACCGCAACAAAACAAATCTCAAACCAATGAAACAGGAAGGATATGCGCAGAAGCAATTTGGCATCAAGACCAAGCGATTCTGCCAGACACTCGACTTGAAGGATGAGCCAGAGCTCATTGCTGCATACAAACAACTGCATGACGAAGACCACGTTTGGAGAGAAATTCTTGACGGCATCAAAGAAGTGGGGATTCTCGAAATGGAGATTTATCTGCTGGAGAACCGCCTGTTTATGATCGTTGAAACACCAGAGGATTTCAATTGGAATGATTCGATGGAGAAACTGGCCAAACTTCCGAAGCAAGAAGAATGGGAAGCACTGACCGGGAGATACCAAAAGACGAAAAGCGGTGCCACTTCTTCAGAGAAATGGCAGCTTATGGACCGGATTTTCCACCTATATGAATAGGGCGGATTATTCCGCGTTTCATGTTTAAAACGGAACGCCACGTGATGCAACATCAAACGACGGCAGAAAAACGCCTTGAGAACTTTCAAGAATTTGCCAACAGGATGCTCTGAAACGGCCTCTTCGGACAAAACCAAGAGTAATTATACGGTCTTCGTTTTCGCCAATACCAAAACATTTTATTCACCCCATTAACCACTACGACCATGATGTACCAACTGCCACCATTGCCTTACCCTAAGGAGGCACTTTCACCAGCTATCAGTGCGGAAACCATTGACTTCCACTACGGGAAGCATTTTCAGACGTACGTCAACAAGCTCAACGAACTGATCAAAGGCACGCTGTATGAGGATATGGAACTGCCGGAAATCATCTGCAAAGCTTCTGGCGCTCTCTACAACAATGCTGCACAAGCTTGGAACCACGATTTTTATTTCGAACAACTATCGCCCACCCCAACGGAGATGAGTCCGCGTCTCAGCGCCCTTATCATGAAATCGTTTGGAACGATTGAGAAATTCAAGGAAGAGTTGTTGCAAAACGCCACGACGCTATTCGGAGCAGGATGGACATGGGTCGTTTTGCACAACGACGAAACGCTGACCATTGAAAACGAATCAAACGCAGGAAATCCGCTTACACGCGGATTGCGCCCCATCTTGACGCTGGACGTGTGGGAGCATGCCTATTACATCGACTACCGCAACAACAGAGCGGAACATCTGAAGCAGATTTGGGGATTGATCAATTGGAACGTTGTTGAAGAGAGGGCATTCTGCAACGAATGCAACGTCTATATATAATAGGTAGGTGTGTCGAATTTAGTTGTACTGTCAAAACTGGGGAACGTATTTCCCAAATCCCCATAAGCCAACGACCGCGGGTTTACCACGACTCGCGGTCATTTTGATGGTTTCTCCTTCCGTCAACCCCGCATTTCTTGCATCGCACATCACAAAATCAGCGCTTTATTTTGTCTATCAGACATTTCTTTGTATTTTTGCCCAACAATACAAACCGATGATTGCTAAACATATGGAAAATCCAATACAGATAATGAAATCGGCTGCAGACAACATCAGAGTATTGTCTGTCGCAATGGTAGAAAAAGCTAAGTCAGGACACCCCGGCGGCGCCATGGGTGGAGCTGACTTTATCAACGTACTCTACTCCGAATTTTTGGTCTTTGACCCCAACGAACCGACATGGGAATGCCGCGACCGCTTCTTCCTTGATCCTGGCCACATGTCGCCCATGCTCTATTCGGAACTTGCACTCATCGGACGCTTCAGTCTTTCAGAATTACAGCAGTTCCGCCAGTGGGGTTCGCCAACTCCCGGACACCCGGAAGTTAATTTCGCCCGCGGAATTGAAAACACCTCTGGTCCGCTCGGACAGGGACACACCTACGCTGTCGGTGCCGCCATCGCTGCAAAAGCGCTCTACGCCCGCACTGGCAACCCTGGATTCAAGCGTGAAAAGATTTACGCCTACATCTCTGACGGCGGCGTTCAGGAAGAAATATCACAAGGCGCAGGACGCATTGCCGGACACTTGGGTCTGGACAACCTCATCATGTTCTTCGATGCCAACGAAATCCAGCTCTCGACAGAGACTTCGGAAGTGATTTCTGAAGACACTGCCATGAAGTATCGCGCCTGGAACTGGAACGTAATCGAAATTGACGGCAACGACTGCGAACAAATCCGCAAAGCGCTCAGAGAGGCTAACGAGGAAACTGCGCGCCCAACGCTCATCATCGGACACACCGTCATGGGCAAAGGTGCCCGCAAGGCCGACAACACGAGCTACGAACGTGACTGCAAAACGCACGGCGCTCCGCTCGGCAGCGATGCCTATACCAACACGGTCAAGAACCTCGGCGGTGATCCTGAGAATCCGTTCGTCATCCGCCCTGAAGTGGCCGAACTCTATGAAAACCGACGCGCCGAACTGAACGAAATCGTTGGCAAACTGCGTCAGGAAGAAAAGAGCTGGGCTGAAAGCAATCCTGAAAAGGCAGCACAACTCAAGGACTGGCTCAGCAACAAATTGCCAAACATTCCTTGGGACAGTTTGAAGCAAAAGCCAAATTCTCCAACCAGAAATGGTTCTTCAGCCTGTTTGTCTCTGCTTTCAGAATATGTGCCCAACATGATTGTCAGCTCTGCAGACCTCTGCAACTCAGACAAAACGGATGGTTTCTTGAAGCACACGACGGTGATCACACGCACCAACTTTGCAGGCGGATTTTTCCAAGCTGGCGTTTCTGAACTGACAATGGCATGTGTCTGCATCGGTATGACGCTCCACGGAGGTATCATCACGGCAATGGGAACCTTCTTCGTGTTCTCCGACTATATGAAACCGGCCATCCGTATGGCAGCTCTCATGGAATTGCCAGTGAAATTCGTCTGGACACACGATGCCTTCCGCGTCGGCGAAGATGGTCCAACGCACGAACCTGTTGAACAAGAGGCACAAATCCGCTTGATGGAGAAACTCAAGAACCACAGCGGCCTCGACAGTGTACGCGTATTCCGCCCATGTGATGTTCACGCCACCACCAAGTGCTGGCAGATGGCCATGGAGAACTTCAGCACGCCGACGGCACTTATCTTCAGCCGCCAGAACGTCAACGATTTGCCCGAAAACACCAATTACGATGGCGTAAAATTCGGTGCCTATGAAGTTGTTGCTGAAGAAAATCCTGATGTCATCCTTGTTGCTTCTGGTTCGGAAGTAAGCACATTGGCTGAAACGGCCACGATGCTCAAAGAAGACGGCATCAAGGCACGCGTTGTCAGCTGCCCGAGCGAAGGTCTGTTCCGCCGCCAGACAAAAGAATACCAAGAGAAGCTTCTCCCGAAAAACGCCAAGATATTCGGCTTGACAGCTGGTCTTCCTGTAACCTTTGAGGGTTTGGTTGGTGCAAACGGCAAGGTTCACGGCCTTGAGAGCTTCGGATTCAGCGCCCCCTATAAAGTGCTTGATGAGAAGCTGGGCTACACCCCGCAAAACATCCACCAGGAAGTTGTTGATTTCTTAAAGAGCAACGACTAAGAAACTGGTTTCATACCAAAAGAATATGTAATCTATCATTAGGGTGGCTCTTTCATACAACGAACGGGGCCACCCTAATACAAGTAAAGGTAAGCAGACGCGAATGGTTTGACAAAACGCCAGCTGCGAGTTTGGCTGACTAAATGTAGATTCAACAAATCCAAGGATCTGCCCTCACCCACAACCGTTATCCATCATCACCAGGACGCCACAAGCGCCTCATAAAACATTTTTCATTATGCTCCCAATTGGACTGGCAAGCGACCACGCCGGATTTGAACTCAAACAGTTCGTCAAAAAATATCTTGACGAAAAAGGGATGCCATATAAGGACTATGGCACCTATAGCGAAGAAAGCTGCGACTACCCCGACTTTGCACACGCATTGGCAAGAGGCATCGAAAACGGAGAATGCGAAAAAGGCGTTGCCATCTGCGGTAGCGGCGAAGGCATTTCCATGACCCTGAACAAGCATCAGAGCATCAGAGCTGCCCTCGTTTGGATTCCTGAAATCGCACACATGACACGCCTGCACAACGATGCCAACGTTTTGGTCATGCCAGGACGCTACATCACAAGCGAAGAGGCCGGAAAGATCATGGACGAATTTTTCAATACGGACTTTGAGGGCGGCAGACACATCCGCAGAATAGAAAAGATTCCAGTCTGAACGTACGAAGGGATAAGTCACGCCTTTTCATCTTGTAGCTTTCAAAATTTTTAATTGACAGAAGGATGTAACGCCAAATGGTTGACAGAAGGCACAATACGCCGTCAAGAAAAAAACGCTCCCTGCTCTGACTTTGCAATCGCAACCGACATTCAACGTCGGCCGGAAATTTGAAACGGCATAAAGACTGGCAATAAAACATATTTACAGTCTTCAAAATGTTGCGGAACTTGCTTTTTTACCCTTACAAAGGCAAAAAACAGAGCTGTAAGTTTCTCCAAACCAATTGAAAATTATATCTTTGCACCCGATTTCACAAAGAGGTTTAACACAATAAAAACAAACTACAGCTAAGATGACTAAAGCAGACATCGTAAATTCGATTTCTCAGAAGACTGGCATTGACAAGCCAACCGTGCTTAACATTGTCGAAGCATTCATGACATCTGTCAAAGAATCTTTGGCAAACGAAGAAAACGTTTACCTTCGCGGATTCGGCAGTTTCATTTTGAAAAAGCGTGCCCAGAAAACAGCCCGCAATATTTCAAAGAATACAACCATCATCATCCCTGAACACAACATCCCTGCATTCAAGCCTGCCAAGACTTTTATGCACGAAATCAAATAAACATACAATTCACATTTATAACCGTCTAAAAACATAACACTATGCCAAGCGGAAAGAAGAAAAAAAGACATAAGATGTCTACGCACAAGCGTAAAAAAAGACTGAGAAAGAATAGACATAAGAGCAAGTAAGCACTTAGCCTTTCTCAAAAAGAGATGTGCCAATATGGAAAAGAGCACAAAAAGTGCGGCTTTGCTTATTGGCACATTTTATATTTTCAAACACAGGACATTTCCCGCCGTGTTTCCTCTCCCTCACAAGAGAAACGGCCTCGCCCGCAGGGAGAAGCTGAAAGCTAATGCGGAGACAGACAACGGCAGACTGTCCAGAAATGCACTACAATGACAAGCGAAGTAATCGTAGATGTCCAACAAAAAGACATATCCATAGCACTTCTTGAAGACAAACGACTTGTAGAGTTTCAACAAGAAGGGCGCGCGGAGCACTTTTCCGTTGGGAATATCTATTTTGCAAAAGTCCGCAAGCTGATGCCAGGACTTAATGCCTGCTTCGTGAATGTCGGATACGAACGCGATGCCTTCCTACACTACCTTGATTTAGGCGTCAATTTCAACGCCATGGCGAAATTTCTCGACCTGAATGCCGACGGAAAAAGAAACGCGCCAATTCATAAAGCACTCGGACAACCGATTCTTGAAAAGGAAGGAAGCATCCAAAACACATTGAAGGTCGGACAAGAAATTCTTGTTCAAATCGTCAAGGAGCCAATTTCAACCAAAGGGCCACGATTGACCTGCGAATTGTCGTTCGCAGGACGCTTTCTCGTCCTCGTCCCATTCGGAGACAAAGTTTCCGTCTCCTCGAAAATTAAAAGCGGCGCAGAACGTGCACGCCTCAAGCAACTAATCCAAAGCATAAAGCCAAAAGGATTCGGCGTCATCATCAGAACTGTGGCCGAAGGCAAACGTGTTGCCGAATTAGATATGGAGTTGAAAATCTTATTGGGACGCTGGGACGCTGCAATCAAAAAAATACAGAAAGCCAAACAAAGCCAGCAAAAACTGCCTTTCCTCTGCTACGAGGAAACCAGCCGTGCCGTGGCCCTGCTACGCGATCTGTTTAATCCTTCTTACGAAAACATCTATGTCAACGACAAAAATGTTTTCAACGAAATCAACGACTATGTAGGACTCATTGCACCAGACCGCAAACATATCGTCAAACTCTACAACGGGAATGTCCCCATCTTTGACAACTTCTCCGTTACAAAACAAATCAAATCGAGTTTCGGACGAACGGTAACTTACAAACATGGCGCCTACATGATCATTGAACATACAGAAGCCCTACACGTTGTTGACATCAACAGCGGAAACCGTTCCAAGTCAACGGACGGACAAGAAGCCAATGCTCTGGATGTCAACTTAGGGGCTGCAGACGAATTAGCCCGACAACTACGACTCAGGGATATGGGCGGCATCATCGTTGTTGACTTCATTGACATGGCACTCGCCGAAAGCAGGCAGAAACTCTATGAAAGAATGGTTGAAAACATGCGCAACGACAGAGCGCGACACAACATCCTACCTCTTTCGAAATTCGGCCTCATGCAAATAACCCGCCAACGTGTTCGCCCAGCCATGGATGTAACCGTTGAGGAAACATGTCCGACCTGCGGCGGTTCAGGAAAAATCAAATCAAGCCTCCTGTTTACCGACACCCTGGAAAGCAAAATCAGTTTCTTGGTCAACAATCTCAACATCAAGAAATTCCGACTTCACGTGCACCCATTTGTTGCAGCTTATATCAACCAAGGCATCGTAAGCTTGAAGCGCAAATGGCAAATCAAGTACGGACTTGGAATCAAGGTGATTCCAAATCAGAAGCTTTCATATCTCCAATACATCTTCTATGACCAACATGGTGAGGAGATTGACATGAAAGAAAACAACGAAATGAAATGACTTTACGTTGGAAATAAAATTGAAGCGAAAATTCCGCTTGCACCAATCGAATGCAAACGAAGTTTTCGCTTCATTATTTTGGGGATGTTCTTAGAAATGGGATGAAGAAATGCCGAAGCACCCCACAGGCTTATCCCGCACAGGCGTTATGCAGACATCGCACGACAAATATTCCGCGCAATGGAGCGACACCCCCCCAAAACAAATAAGACACAAGTCGAATCTTACTTATTCACATATTTATAGAGCTTTCCCCCCTGCCCTTTCGCTTCAAACACCCGGTCGTTCAGTTCTACAATATCCACCGTGTCGTGCGCATTCTCCATGCACAAAACCAAACGGCAATTATATATAGAGTATTGTCCCTTGATAAATTTGTCGAGTTGCGAAAGGTTGATCATCACGCCAAGACATTCGTCGTTGTTTCTTGTGGTCACGGCATAACGGGCAGTGTCTTCCCTGTCTCCATAAATCACTCCATAATGTCCCTCCCCTTCTTCGTCACATGTGAGGGCAATGTCAAGTTCACGGCCATCGGAAGTCAGTAGCGTAAACGCACTTTGTCCAAAACCGTCAGCACGGCCGTATATCGTGCTATCTTTATTTGTCCAACAAGACAGGTCCTCCTTCACTGGAACGGCAAGAGAGTCAGAAGTATCCTGTTCCGCCTGACCTTTTTTACCATCTCCACACGCCACAAATAAGGCAAGAGAAGCAATCATCACAAAAGAAAAAATCTTCTTCATATTCAAAATTTCTATCACTTTTAGTTTAACAGCCACCAGAGCAACTTGTTCCGAAAGATGGCAGAGATTACTAAGCGCCGACTTAGCAACTGCTAAGTTACACATTTTCACGCCACTCACATCAAAAAATCCGCTAAAAAAAACATCAACCTAAAAAAAATGCGTAACTTTGCGGCGTTTATAAACAACATATAAGTTCAACTATTTAATTAACCTATTTATTAACAATTTATTAATGGAGAATTTTAAGAACGTTGCACCTCTGTCTGACTTTGACTGGAATGCATTCGAAAACGGAGTCACTGAAAGCGCTCAGAGCAAAGAAGAACTCGAGAAGGCTTATGACAAGACTCTTGGTAGCGTCAACGAAAACGACGTCGTTGAAGGTACTGTCATCGCTATCAACAAGCGCGAAGTAGTTGTAAACATTGGCTACAAGAGCGATGGTATCATCCCTGTCAGTGAATTCCGCTACAATCCTGAACTCAAGGTAGGCGACCAGGTAGAAGTTTACATTGAAAGCCAGGAGGACAAAAAAGGACAGTTGGTTCTTTCTCACAAAAAAGCTCGTGCAAGCAAATCTTGGGAGCGTGTTAACCAGGCTCTTGAGAACAAGGAAGTGGTTAAGGGCTACATCAAGTGCCGCACTAAGGGTGGTATGATTGTTGACGTATTCGGAATCGAAGCATTCTTGCCAGGTTCTCAGATTGACGTTAAGCCTATCCGCGACTACGATGTATTCGTAGGCAAGACCATGGAATTCCAAATCGTTAAGATTAACCAAGAATACAAGAACGTTGTCGTTTCTCACAAGGCTCTCATCGAAGCTGAGCTCGAAGCTCAGAAGCAAGAGATCATCTCTAAGCTCGAAAAGGGTCAGGTGCTTGAAGGTACCGTTAAGAACATCACTCCGTACGGTGTATTCATCGACCTCGGTGGCGTTGACGGTCTCATCCACATCACAGACCTTTCTTGGGGCCGCGTAAGCGATCCACACGAAATCGTTCAACTCGACCAGAAGCTCAACGTTGTTATCCTCGACTTCGATGAAGAGAAGAAGCGCATTGCCCTCGGTCTGAAGCAGCTCACTCCGCATCCTTGGGATGCCCTCGATCCTAACCTCAAGGTAGGTGACAAGGTTAAGGGTAAAGTTGTCGTGATGGCTGACTACGGTGCATTCGTAGAAATCGCTCCGGGCGTTGAAGGCCTTATCCACGTAAGCGAAATGAGCTGGAGCCAGCACTTGCGCTCAGCTCAGGACTTCTTGAAGGTAGGTGATGAAGTCGAAGCTGTCATCTTGACTCTCGACCGCACTGACCGCAAGATGTCTCTCGGCATCAAGCAGCTCAAGGAAGATCCTTGGAAGGACATCGAAGTTAAATATCCTGTAGGTTCTAAGCACCACGCAAAGGTTCGCAACTTCACCAACTTCGGTGTATTTGTAGAACTCGAAGAAGGTGTTGACGGCCTCATCCACATCTCTGACCTTTCTTGGACTAAGAAGATCAAGCATCCATCAGAATTCACTCAGATTGGTGCAGACATCGAAGTTGTAGTTCTCGAAATTGACAAGGACAACCGTCGTTTGTCACTCGGCCACAAGCAGCTCGAAGAGAATCCTTGGAACGTATTCAAGACTGTCTTCACTGAAGGTAGCATCCACGAAGGAACTATCATCGAAATGCTTGACAAGGGTGCCGTTGTTCAGCTCGAATATGGTGTAGAAGGTTTCGCAACTCCTAAGCACCTCATCAAGCAGGACGGCAGCCACGCTGAACTCAACGAAAAACTTCCGTTCAAGGTGATTGAATTCAACAAGGACAGCAAGCGTATCATCCTTTCTCACAGCCGTACCTTCGAAGACGCTCAGCGTTCTGAAGCACGCGCTGAAAAGAAGGCCGCTCGCAAGTCTACCAAGAAGGAAGAAAGCACTGCAGCAATCCAGAACCAGTTGGCTTCTAACAGCTTGGGCGACAACGATGCTCTCGCTGCATTGAAGGCAAAAATGGAAAAAGGCGAATAATTCTCTGAATTAACAGAATAACCAAATTAGCGTATCAGTTTTCTGAATGGGAAACTGATACGCTTTTTTATTTCTCTCTCGTGAAAACTTACAACTGTCAAATCATATTCTGGGTCAGAATATATTTACAATGTGATTCTTTGCTCCTCAGCCATTTTCTACTCATTGCTGATAAATAACATTAGAAGCATCTCCGCCTTCGTTACAGGGGCTTCAATTGGCCTCAATCTCCAAACCTTACTTACCTCTTCACGGCCTTCACATCTTCGGAGCCAATACCACCATCTTTACCGCTTGATTATATAGGATTATTTTCCCTTGCACTAACCTGGTCGGACAAATCCTCTTCCATAAACTTGCCATAATCAGTACTTCTATCAAGACCCTCTTACACAGAATGCGCATGCTTAGGACAATACCTCCGTGAGGCTTCTACGTTGCGTTTTGAAAGGTATTCCCTCTTTGTTTTCCACTATCCATCTGCAACGAAAACGAACTAAGAGAGTACTACTATAAACGCAAGAAAGCCGCTGAAAATTCAGCGGCTTTCTTGCGTTTATAGTAAAATTCATCTTGGCAGCTTTATTACCCACCAAAATTGTCGTACATAATACTTTCCGGCTCAACTCCAAGACCATCAAGCATACCGACAACGGCCTTTGACATAGGACCAGGACCGCACATGTAGTATTCGATGTCTTCTGGGGCTTCGTGATCCTTCAAGTAGGTGTTGTACATCACCTGATGAACAAAACCTGCAGTGTACTTCACTCCTGCTGCATCTGCTGCAGGATCCGGACGGTCAAGAGCAAGATGGAAGTGGAAGTTCGGGAAGTCCTTCTCCAACTGATGGAAGTCGTCAAGATAGAAGACTTCATTCAAAGCACGTGCTCCATAGAAATAATGCATTTCGCGATCACGGCAATTCAATGTGCGCGTCATGTGCATAATCTGAGCGCGAAGAGGAGCCATACCAGCACCACCGCCGACCCAAATCATTTCCTTCTTGGAATCGAAGTGCGGATGGAAATCACCATAAGGACCGCTCATGATCACCTTATCACCCGGTTTGAGAGTGAAGATGTATGAAGAAGCAATACCTGGGTTTACATCCATGAATCCGCTACGATCGGCCTTAAACGGCGGAGTGGCAATACGTACGGTCAGCATGAAGACATCGCCTTCTGCAGGATAGTTAGCCATTGAATAAGCACGCACGGTTGGTTCTGTATTGACACACTTCAAAGGGAAGAGGCCAAACTTCTGCCATGCCGGAAGATATTCATCACCAATGAGGCTCTTATCAATATCCTTGTCATAATCCATAGAGAACGCAGGAATCTTGATTTGTGCGTATGAACCTGGCAAGAAATCCATGTGGGCGCCAGCAGGAAGCTGCACCTTAAATTCCTTGATGAATGTTGCCACGTTCTTGTTAGAAATGACAGTACACTCATATTCCTTAACACCAAGAACCGAATCTGGCACCACAACCGAGAGGTCGCCCTTCACCTTGCACTGGCATCCCAGACGATAGTGTTCTTTCACCTGCTTACGCGTGAAATGGCTCTTTTCAGAATCGAGGATATCACCACCGCCTTCAACGACCTGGCATTTGCACTGTCCGCAAGAACCCTTACCACCACACGCTGAAGAAAGATAGATTCCGTTTTCAGACAATGTTGACAGAAGGCTTGATCCTTGAGACACAGAAATTTTCTCCTTGCCATTCAATGTCAGCGTAACGTTTCCTGAAGGAGTGAGATAACGCTTGGCAATGAGCAAGATGGCCACGAGCAAAAGGATGATGACCAGGAAGACACCGATGCTCGCTATAATGAAATTAATGTTCATCGTTATTTGTGTTCTTTAGATAGTTCCTTAAATGTTTAGATGTCAAGTCCTGAGAAGCACATGAAGGCCATAGCCATCAATCCAACCGTGATGAATGTGATGCCGAGACCACGAAGGGGCTTTGGCACATCGGTATAGGCCATTTTTTCACGGATAGCAGCAAGACCAACAATTGCCAAAGTCCAACCAATACCAGAACTGATGGCATAAACAAGGGCATCGCCAATGCTGCCGATGGCTTGCGAACTGGTGGCAGGGTCCATCTGAATGCGCTGCTGCATGAAAAGACTGGCTCCCATGATGGCACAGTTTACAGCGATGAGCGGAAGGAAAATACCCAGGGCGCTATACAACGCAGGAGAAAATCGTTCCACAATCATTTCCACCAACTGCACAATACCTGCAATCACCGCGATGAAAAGGATGAAAGACAAATAGGTGAGGTCGATACCGAAAATGCCATCCTCAGACAGCACCTTGGTTTGGAGCAGATAGTCGACAGGGACCGTGACAAACAACACGAAGGTAACGGCGATGCCCAAACCTAAGGAAGTTTTCACGTTTTTGCTCACAGCCAAATAAGAGCACATGCCCAGGAAGGAAGCAAATATCATATTGTCCACGAAAATGGAGCGGACAAATAAGCTCAATGTATGTTCCATATTGAGATTTGTGATAGTGTTTGAGTTTGTTTTATTCAGGCTTCAAAGGCTGTTCCTTCGAAGCTGAAGAGTCTTACTTCTTCTCTTCTTTATTCATGGCCCGATGTGCCCAGATCACGCAGCCAAGGAGAATCATGGCCATGGCAGGCATCGTCATCATGCCGTTGTTGACATATCCAGCATCGTATGCACACTTAGGGATGATTGGGAAGCCGAGCAATGTGCCTGCGCCAAAGAGTTCACGCACCGCGCCGATGACAACCAAGATGTAAGCATAGCCAAGACCATTTCCGATACCATCGAGAAAACTTTCCCACGGTCCGTTCATCATGGCAAATGCCTCGAGACGTCCCATCAAAATACAGTTGGTAATGATAAGACCAATATACACACTCAGTTTCACGCTGACATCATAAGCAAAAGCTTTGAGCACCATGCTGACGATTGTCACCAAGGCAGCCACAACGACCAGCTGAATGATGATACGAATGCGGTTGGGAATGGTTTTACGGATGAGAGAGATGATGACGTTGCTGAAGGCCGTGATGACTGTTACAGAGAGTCCCATAACAATGGCCGGCTCCAACTGAGCGGTTACAGCGAGCGCCGAACAAATGCCGAGAACCTGTACAAGAATCGGATTGTCGAGGTTCAACGGAGCAAGAAACACTTGCTTATTGTCTTTTGAAAATAATTGACTCATGTGTATCTGCTTTTATTTTTTCAGTTTCAACAAATAATTCTTATACATTGCCAAGTATTCACGAAGCATGTTGGTGACACCATTTGAAGTGAGCGTAGCACCTGAGATGCCATCGCACTCCACTTCCGGATGTTCTCTTTTGGCACCGAACTTCACGACGGAAAGGTAATTTCCTTTTTCGTCCTGCAATTTCTGTCCCTTAAATTCGTCCTGAAAGCTCTTCTCTGCAATGAGGGCACCCAAACCAGCCGTTTCACTTTCGTGGCTGAAGAATGCACCGTAAACGGTTTCGCAATCGTCGTTTACAGCAAGATAGCCCCAGATGGAACCCCAAAGACCTTTGCCAACGAGAGGGAGAACATATTTCTTCTCACCATTCACCTCACAAACAAACACTGGGAGATTCTCTGCTGAGATATCCTTACGCTTCACCGTGAAACCGCCATCAGGCTTTACCTCGTCACCCTTTTCGTTAACGATGGGGTCAGCTTTAACAACCTGCTTATAGAGAGATTCCACCTCAGATTTCTCTGGAGTCAGATTCAGAGATGCAAGAATTTGCTTCTGCTGGTCAATTCGTTCGTTGGCCTCAGATGGTTCCTTCAGCGCAGAAGAAACAAAAGCCAACAAGAAGGCTACAACGATAACCACGCCGCTGGCGTAAAGTACCGTATATGTATTGCTATTCGTATTTAATTTCATGACTGTGGCTTTATTTATTGTTGTTTAGCACGACGGGCACGCTTGCTGATGTTGCGCTGCACGAAGCAATAGTCGATAAGCGGAGCAAACATATTCATAAAGAGAATGGCAAGCATCATGCCTTCTGGGAAACCAGGATTGAGCACACGGATTGTAATGGCCAAAGCACCTATTAGGAAGCCATAAACAAATTTGCCGTTCTGAGTGCGAGCACTCGTCACTGGGTCTGTTGCCATAAAGACGGCACCGAAGCAGAAACCGCCAAGAACGAGGTGTTCATACCAAGGAATCTGCGCCACACCACTGTCAAGGCCCGAGATATTAAAGAGATAGGCCACCAAAGCTCCGCCCACGAAAACGCTGAGCATGGTACGCCATGAGGCAATTCGCGTCCACAACAGAATGAAGGCACCGATGGCAATGGCGATGACACTTGTCTCACCAATGGAACCTGGCATCAAACCAGTAATCATGCTGGTGAAGTCGGTCGAAATTGCATGACCTGAAGCTGCTTCACCAAGAGGCGTTGCCATGGTGTAAGCGTCGGGAGTCAAAGTTTTGCCAAGTCCGAACACAGCATCGTGATTAATCCATACCGTATCACCGCTCATCTTTGAAGGATAGGCAAAGAAGAGGAATGCACGGGCGATGAGAGCAGGGTTGAAAATATTCATACCCGTTCCGCCATAAATTTCCTTAGCGAAAATAACGGCAAAAGCCACCGCAACGGCCATCATCCATAACGGACAATCAACAGGCACAATCATCGGGATAAGCAAACCGCTCACAAGATAACCTTCCTGGATTTCCTCGTGCTTCCACTGGGCAACCACGAACTCAATGCCGAGGCCGACAGCATAAGAAACCACGATTTTTGGCAGCATGACCACCAAACCATAGAGGAACATTGTCAGCATGCTGGCTTCCAATTCAGCCTGATGATAGTGCCAATAACCAATATTATACATGCCGAACAACAATGCTGGCAAAAGAGCGATGACCACGAAAGACATGATTCGCTTTGAATCAATGGCATCATGAATGCTTACTCCAGTTTTAGAAGTGGCATTCGGCACCATCAGAAATGTTTCGACGCCCTCGAAGACAGAACGGAAAGCTTTCAGTTTGCCACCGTCTTCAAAATTCGGTCTAACCTTATCTAAAAATTTTTGTATCATAAATGTTGTTATGAATTTTAGGCATTTTCTTTTCTTAATATGTCGAGACCTTCACGCACGATACGCTGCAGTTCGAGTTTGGAAGAGTCAACAAATTCTGCCACGGCGAAATCCTCTGGAGCAACTTCATAAATACCCAGCTCTTCCTGCTTGTCAATGTCGCCCGTGATGATGGCCTTGACAAGATAGCTTGGATAAATGTCCATCGGGAACACACTCTCATATTCGCAGCTCATGATCATGTGACGCTGTCCGCCCTTGATGCGACAGTCGAGGTCATATTTGCGCGACTTTCCGAAAAGCCATGAGAAGTAACTGTGGTTCGTTGAGAAATCTTTGAAGCGTGGGGCAATCCAGCCAAATGCTTCATGCACATCGTCGCCTTCCGGAATCACACAGATTTCCTTTGAGAATGCACCCAAGAATCCTTCAGAAGAAGATTTCTTTCCAACGAGCGGATTGCCGTTGATGATACGTGCATGGACGTTTGACACATCGGTCAAGCCCTTCAGCACGTGCTTCAGAGGCGTACCGATTTTTGTTTCTACATACTGAGGCGCACTCACCAAAGAACCAGCAACTGCAACGCGGCGCGTCAAGTCAACGTGTCCGGCTTCAAGAAGATGGCCAATCATAACAACGACGTTCGGGTCGAGCGTCCAAACCACTTCTCCCTTATTGACAGGAGACACATGATTGATCTGCACACCGACGTTTCCAGCTGGGTTAGGACCAGAGAAAACACTGACTTCAACATTCTTTGTCGGAATGAAAGAAGCGCCTTCCTGTTCTGGACAGATGCCCAAATGAACCTTTGCCAACTTTGAAAGTAAATTCAAACCGCTTTTAAACGCGCCTTCGTGTCCTTTAACGACGAACGAGAAGTCTGCTGCCAAAGGCATCTTGCTGAAAGCGGAAACGAAGATGGCTTTGGGCTTGTCTGCCGGCGAAGCCACCACATCATACGGACGCTGCATGAAGAATGCAAACAGACCAGACTCCAACAAGAGGTTCAACACGTCTTCGCCATTCATTGCCTCAGCGTCCACAGCACCAAATTCCTTGTAACTCTGCTGCTTATCGGCTTTAATCACGATATCGAGCAATTTTCTACGCTCGCCACGAACAATGGCGACTACTTCCCCGCTTACGGGCGATACAAACTTGATGCGTTCTGTCGCTTTGTCAATGAAAAGAGCATCGCCCGCCTGGACATGCTCACCTTCTTTCACTGACAAACGAGGAACGACGCCTGTAAAGTCTGTCGGGGAAATGGCATAGGTTTCTGCCAATTCTAAAGGCTGCATTTTCATAGCGGCCTCTCCCTTTAGGTTAAGATCTAACCCTTTTCTGATTTTGTACAACCGTTCCATATTATTAATAATCGATTATTTCGTCAAAAATTTCTTCTTACTAAATGCCTCACGTCAATGTGTACGACACGGACAATGATTTGTTTTTCAAGCACAAGACAGCATATCCACCACGCTTAAACGGGCATTAAAACGAAAGCCAATTTCCAAAACATATTACGGGTTGCACCTTCTTCCGCCGCGATTCACGCGAGGAAACCGAAGGAGAATCATGGCCGTAACTGGAAATTGAACGCCTCTTCAACGCCCGATGTCCAACAGCGCTAAATACTGATGTCTTAAACTCTGCAAAGATATTGAAAAAACATGACATAATGTCCACACGAATACAAAATTACGAGCGTCTGAAGCCATTTGAAAGCATATTTCTCGCTAACGATGTGCTTTGATGCCTTGCTGTTTGTGTGAACACCATACAGATATAAAAAACTGCAACCATAACAAGCCAATCCAGATCCTATACCTTTTATCGAACGCGGGACGAGACACGACTGCGTCTGGGACGAGAGACGACCGAATCTGGGACGAGACACGTCCGAATCTGGGACGAGGCACAACTGCGTCTGGGACGGCGTTCGCCATAAAGTCGTGACTCTGGATTTTCTGTTTAGCACCAAACGTTTTCTACAGAGCAGGAATCATCCCCATCAGGACGAGAGATGGGGATAGATTCGGCTTTTAGTGGAATCATGTAATGACAAGTAGGTAAGCAGGTATTCAACGTTATTCAACAATACCCATGCAGAAAACAGGAGTATCAGCGCAATCTCCATCTGCTGCCGTCATACACCAATTGGAGCATAACTTCTTCTGTCGCCCCCTTTTCATAAGTGACATTCAAGTAAGCCTCTGCCCCATTCCCCTTGTTGTATGGCACGAGGCGGGCAACTTCAACGCTTTTTACGTCGCCAGCCTCTTTTTTCTGGTCTGCCGCGTGTTGCTTCAACAAGACAAGCATTTGCGCTTTATATTCTGGCGTCATTTCTGCGCTCTGCATCATACATTCTATATATGAAGCATAATCTCCAGCCACATAGAATCCGTAGATTTGCTTTACGTCGTCGGCAGATACAAAATAAGGAGGAACGTCTGAAACAGACTCCTCCTTTAATTTGCTATCAGCACACGACATCATGAGCAACAGGTTCAAACCAATAACTGTCAAGACCTTTCTCATGAGACGTTTTATTTTTGTCGTATAAAAATATTAATGGGCGTTCCGCTGAAATTCCAACGCTCGCGAATTTTGTTTTCCAAGAAACGACGGTATGGCTCCTTGATGTATTGCGGCAAATTGGCATAGAAGACGAATGATGGTATCTGCGTCTCTGGAATCTGCGCACAATATTTAATCTTGATGTATTTTCCCTTGATTGAAGGTGGCGGATAAGACTCGATGAGCGGCAGCATCTCTTCGTTGAGTTTCGATGTGCTGACGCGGCGCTGTCTGTTTAAGAACACCTCCTTTGCCATTTCAAGCACCTTGAAGATACGCTGCTTCGTGAGCGCCGATGCAAAAACGATGGGGAAATCAGAAAACGGTGCCATGCGGCTTCGAATGGCATTCTCAAAATGAGAAATGGCTTGCTGGGATTTGTCTTCAACCAAGTCCCATTTGTTGACCACTACAACCAATCCCTTATTGTTTCGCTGTATGACCTGGAAAATGTTCATGTCCTGTCCTTCAATTCCGCGCGTAGCATCCAAAAGAAGAATGCAGACGTCAGAATTTTCGATGGCGCGAATGGAGCGCATGACGGAATAAAATTCCAAATCCTCCGTCACCTTGTTTTTCTTGCGGATACCAGCAGTGTCAACCAAGAAGAAGTCAAAGCCGAATTTGGTGTAACGCGTCAAGATGCTGTCGCGCGTTGTGCCGGCAATGTCCGTAACGATATGGCGGTCTTCCCCAATAAAGGCATTGATGATGCTGCTCTTTCCGACATTTGGACGGCCAACGACAGAGAAACGCGGAATGCTGTTGTCCTCATCGTTACCATTGTCTTCTGGGCCCATTTTATTAAGAATTTCGTCCAAAAGATCGCCCGTTCCGCTTCCCGTTGCAGCCGAGATGCAGAATGGCTCGCCAAGTCCCAATGAATAAAACTCAGCTGAGTTATATCTGTCTTCGTTGTTGTCTGTCTTGTTAGCACAAAGGATGACAGGCACCTTTGTTTGGCGGAGAATCTTTGCTACCTGCAAGTCCAAGTCTGTCTCTCCGTTTTTCACGTCAACGAGAAACAAAATGACGTCGGCTTCCTGTGTTGCAAGAATCACCTGCTTGCGGATTTCCTCCTCGAAAATATCGTCAGAGTTGACCACCCAGCCGCCGGTATCTACCAGAGAAAACTCCCGCTTTCCCCATTCGCACTTGCCATATTGGCGATCGCGAGTAGTTCCGGCTTCATCGCTAACGATGGCCTGACGCGTCCCCGTCAGTCTGTTGAACAAGGTTGACTTTCCAACGTTTGGACGACCAACGATTGCTACTAATTTTGACATAGTGTGTTATATTGTATTATGTTTACTAATCAAGTTTATATCCATAAGCCTCCAGTCTCTTCGACGAATTTCGCCAGTCTTTATCGACTTTGACAAAGACCTGAAGGTAAATGTGTTTGCCGAAAAACTTCTCAAGCGTTTTCCGGGCTTCGGTCGACACCTTCTTCAAGGCCACACCTTGATGGCCGATGATGATGCCCTTCTGACTTTCACGCTCCACAAAAATGAGGGCGTTGATATGAATCTGCTGGTCTGTTTCCTTGAAACTCTCAACCAACACTTCCGTTGCATAAGGAATTTCCTTATCGTAATATAGCAAGATTTTTTCACGAATGATTTCCGTCACGAAAAAACGCGCTGGTTTGTCGGTCCACTGGTCTTTATCGAAATAAGGCGGTGAATCTGGCAAAAGTTCCTTGATACGAGCCAGCACATTGTTGACATTGAATTTAGCAGAAGCCGACACGGGAAAGATCTCAGCCTTCGGTATCAACTCATGCCAAGTGTCAACCAGCGATTCCAACTGCTTTTGGTTTGAAAGATCGATTTTATTTATCAACACGAGAATGGGCACATTCAAATGCTCCACCTTCTTCAGGAAGTCGCTGTTCTTGTCAATTTTCTCAACAACGTCTGTCACGTAAAGCAAGACGTCTGCGTCCTGCAAAGCCGACTCGGAAAATGCCAACATCGACTCCTGCAACTTGTAATTTGGCTTCAACACCCCTGGGGTATCCGAAAATACGATTTGCGCATCCTCCGTATTGATGATACCCATGATGCGATGGCGTGTTGTCTGCGCCTTAAAAGTGGCAATGGAAATACGCTCACCGACAAAGAGATTCATGAGCGTTGATTTTCCTACATTCGGGTTACCGACGATATTTACGAAACCGGCTTTGTGCATGGCTGTTTAACAGGTAATCAAAATTTGTTTTAGTGTTTATTTCTTGTGGCTGGTACTGACAGAGGCGTTTCTCTGCTCCATTGCCAGTTGCATGGTGTGATACGCTCTTCTTCCTGACTGTCAGAAAAAAGCGATGCACCAATTATAAGAAATCAAATTTGAGCGTCCATCTGAAAACGGAAAGGATGCCGACAAAAACGGCATCTTTCAAAGCAACGCCCAAGATTTCTTATCTAAATTCTGAGAATGTGCAACAGCATGCCCCGCCTGTCGGCAAGATGCCATTACAAAAAAGGACAAGGAAGTCGAAAGTCGATGGTTTTGCCCATGACCTTCGGCTTCCTTGAATTATTAATTGTATTTGTCAAGAATGGGCCAAGTATATTACTTAGATCCGTCATACGCCCACTTAACGTAGGCAGCACCCCAAGTGAATCCAGCTCCAAAGGCCGTCAAAATCAAATTGTCGCCCTTCTTAAGCTGCTTCTCGTAATCCCACAAAGCCAAAGGCAATGTTCCCGCAGAAGTATTACCATAACGCTGGATGTTGAGCATCACCTTGTCCATAGACAATTCCAGACGATGTGCTACGGCCTCAATGATTCTGACATTGGCCTGATGAGGAATAACCCAAGCGATGTTGTCCTTGTCGAGGTGATTACGTTCAGCAATAAGTGCACAGGCATCGCTCATGTTTGTTACAGCGAACTTAAACACCGTACGGCCTTCCTGATGCAGATAGTGCATGCGATGGTCGATGGTGAAATAAGAAGGACTGCAAACAGAACCGCCAGCCTTCAGGCACAAGAAAGGAAGTCCCTTTCCATCCGCACGCAGGAAGGAATCCTGCCATCCCATGCCCTCTTCAAGAGAAGGCTCAACCATAACTGCGGCAGCACCGTCACCAAAAATCGGGCAAGTGGCGCGGTCTGTGTAATCCACGATGCTGGACATCTTGTCGGCACCGCAAACAACGATTTTCTTATAGCGTCCGCTCTGGATCATGCCTGAAGCAGCATCCATGGCAAACAAGAATCCGCAGCAAGCAGCCTGCATATCAATGGCAAAGGCATTCTTCATACCGAGACGCCCAACCACGATTGAAGACGTTGAAGGGAAATGATAGTCGGGAGTTGTTGTGGCAATGATGACGCAATCAACTTCCTGAGGATCAGTGCCAGTTTTTTCCAGCAACTGTTTTACAGCCTTACGTGCCATATAGCTGGTTCCAAGACCCTCCTCATTCAAGATGCGACGTTCCTTAATGCCGATTCTTGTCATAATCCACTCGTCGTTGGTGTCAACCATACGAGAAAGTTCGTCGTTGTTCAGCACATATTCAGGAACGTAGCCACCCACGCCTGTAATGACGGCATTAATTTTTTCCATATATTATTATAACTTGAAGACTTCTTAATTTTCAGCCCACCACCCGATACCAAAACACAGAAACATTTCGCTCAGACGAATCTCATTTCTGACAGATGAAAGGGTGGCACACTAAATCTCAAAGAGGAGAACGGCCTGATAAAAGACGTTGTCCTCCTCTTTAATAGTAAGAATAAATGATTACTCTGCAACTTCTTCCTTCACGATGGCCAACTTGCCGCGATAGTATCCGCAAGACGGGCAAACCGTGTGATAAATGTGCCAGCCACCGCAGTTAGGGCAAACAGCCAACGTAGGCGCTACAGCCTTATCATGAGTTCTACGTTTCAGAGTTCTCGTTTTAGATTGTCTTCTTTTAGGATGTGCCATTTCTATTTAATACTTTAATTGGTTAATATTCCATGGTCGTTATTCCGCTTCTTCGGCTTCTTCGTCGCCTTGTTCGCTTCCGAATGCTCTCAAGTGTTCCACCATGTCGGGATTACACTGGCCCGCTGGGTGAATTCGTTGCAATGGAAGAGACAATTCAACAGCCTCGTATACATCCCACGCCAGGTCATACACATTTATTCGCGGTGGCAACACGCGAGCTTCCTCATTTGAGGGTTCGCCATCGCCAAAATATACTAAGGCTTCGTCTTCGACATCAACGTCATAAACCACGCGTTCCAAGCAGCGGTCGCATAAAACGCTAACTTCTCCTTTTGCCGTGAACTGAACGCTAAAATAATCTCCAGCGTTTTCTTTCACAGATGCAGTCACTTGCAATTGGCCACCAACAATTTCCTCTTGATCCATTTCTTCAAAAAACGAATCTGAGAGGCTGAAATTTTGCTTCTGCCCACTGCGGGTGGCTGCAAACAAGTCTATCTGCAAGGTATTGTTACTCGTCATAGCGGCTGCAAAGATACTATTTTTTTTTGAAAGCAATATTTTTTTGGGCTTTTATACGCTTGAAAATAAAATTATTCGTGGATTTTTTGCCATACAAGCGGATTTTCGCCCCCGATTTTCAGTCGAGTTTATGAATAACCAATCCGCTACGAAGTTTCGGCTCAAACCATGTGGCCTTTGGCGGCATTATGTTTCCGCTGTCGGCAATATCCATGATTTGCGGCATACTAACGGGATAGAGAGCGAGCGCCATTTTCATTTCGCCGCTGTCCACACGCCTTTTCAGTTCACCCAGACCGCGCAACCCTCCAACAAAATCTATACGCTTGTCGCTCCGCAAGTCTTTTATGTTCAGGATTTCATCCAATATGAGACGCGAAGAGATATCTACATCCAAAACCCCAATTGGATCGTTTTCGTTGAACGTTCCAGGTTTGGCTTCCAAACTGTACCATTTGCCACCGACATACAATGAAAATTCGTGCATCTTCTGCGGACGATAATTCTCTTCGCCCTTGCAAGCAACCATAAAGTTTTTCTCCAAAGCCTTCAGGAAGTCCTCTTCCGAAAGTCCGTTCAGGTCTTTAACCACACGATTGTAGTCCAAGATTGTAAGTTGCTCTGCCGGAAAACACACGGCCATATAATAATCGTGCTCTCCCCTGCCCTCTTTTTCGCCTTTTTCCGCACCGACACGTGCAGCGGCAGCCGAACGATGATGACCGTCTGCTATATATAAGGAGTCCATCTTTGAAAACTCTTCAGTGATGGCATTCTGGTCTCCCTTGTTATCTATCACCCAAAACTGATGAATAAAGCCATCAACAGGCGCTTTAAAATGATAGACGGGTTCCTGCGCCGCATATTTCTTTATCAACTCCGCCAAGACATCGTTGTGGCGGAAGGCAAGGAATACGGGTTCAATGTTGGCATTGGTGATGCGCACGTGCTTCATGCGATCATCTTCCTTGTCACGACGTGTCAGTTCATGTTTTTTTATGTTGCCATTCATGTAATCATCAACATGCGCACACAACACGATTCCATACTGTGTCTTCCCATTCATGGTCTGGGCATAGAGATAATAATTCTCCTGTTCGTCTTGCAGCAGCCATCCGTTCTTTTGGAATTTCTCAAACTGCTCGGCGGCGCTGTCATACACCCGAGGATCATATTCACTTGTCCCCTCCGGAAAATTGATTTCTGGTTTGATAATATGGTAAAGAGATTTCTCATTGTTTCCGGCTTCAGCACGCGCCTCTTCCGAATCGAGAACGTCATATGGTCGGCTTTCCACCTGCTCCACCAGATCCTTCGGTGGGCGCAGACCTCTAAAAGGCTTAACTTTAGGCATGTTTTTTTTGAGATTTACCAGACAGAGATACTGCATATCGCTTCCCCAGCAGCATATCGGAATACACCTCCGTTACGCCACAAAAATATTCTCACAGAAAACGAGATGCCGCCTGCCTGTATGATTAGAATATTATCAGAATTAAAAGAACTTCCGTCTTGAAGACGATCCTTTAATGGTAAACATAAAGGGCTTCCCTACATTGCCGTATCAGATATACACTTACGGGATATGCAAGGAAACCCTTTGTGGAATTATAGAATTACTTATTTACTTGACAAGTTGTCACACCGTCCTTAAAGAAGGCAACGATTTGACGTGCAGCAGCCAAGCCAGCGTTGATATTGGCTTCCGCCGTTTGTGCTCCCATCTTCTTAGGAGTGAACACATAGCGGCCTCCCAACTTTTCGACGGCTTCGTCATGTGCTCCCATCTTGAGATCGGAAACATAACGCAGGTCTTCGCGTTCGCACATGGCCTTAATCAAGCCCTCTTCATCAATGACTTCCTTACGGGCAGAGTTGACCAGGATGGCTTTCTTCTTCATCTTAGACACCAAGTCGTAACCAATACTTTTTTGAGTCTGCGGATTAGAAGGAATATGGAGACTGACAATATCACACTCCTGGAAAAGTTTGTCCAGGCTCTCGTATGCCTCAAATCCTGCAGCCTTTATCTTCTCAGGATGACCTGTCGGAGAGAAAGCAGCCACAGTCATGCCCAAACCAGCAGCGATGCGTGCCACATTTTGGGCAACCGCGCCGAATGCAACAAGACCGATTTTCTTGCCCATCAGCTCCGTACCGGAAGTGCCATCAAAGCGGTTTCTCACGGTAAAGAGCAACAAACCAACAACGAGTTCAGCCACAGCATTGGCATTCTGCCCAGGTGTGTTCATCACGACAATGCCGCGCTCAGTGGCGGCAGCCAAATCCACATTGTCATAACCAGCGCCGGCGCGTACAACGATCTTCAACTGAGGGGCATGCGCCATCACTTCCGCATCCACCTTATCCGAGCGGATAATCAGTGCGTTGGCATCAGCAACAGCTTCGAGCAATTGCGACTTTTCTGTATATTTCTCAAGCACAGCACATTCATAGCCTGCGCCTTCGACAATTTCTCTGATTCCATTCACTGCGACAGGAGCAAACGGCTTTTCAGTTGCAATAAGTATTTTCATGGTGTCTGGTATTTTTTAATGTTGAGCTTCAAATTCCTGCATGCAAGCCACCAATGCCTTGACACCTTCAAGCGGCATCGCATTGTAGCAAGAGGCGCGGAAACCACCAACAGAGCGGTGTCCCTTAATGCCAGACATACCACGCTCAGTAGCAAACTTCAAGAAGTCGGCCTCCAACTCCTTATACTCATCAGCCATTACGAAGCAGATATTCATATAAGAGCGGTCTTCCTTTGCCGTCACCGTGGCACGGAACAACTTATTGCGGTCGATTTCAGAATAGAGCACTTCAGCACGCTCCTCGGCACGCTTTTGCATTGCCTCAACACCACCATTAGCCTTAATCCACTTCAATGTCTGCAAAGCACAGAAGATAGGAACAACTGGAGGCGTATTGAACATAGAACCCTTTTCAACATGCGTGCGATAGTCGAGCATCGTCGGAATCGGACGATCAACATGTCCGAGCAATTCATCCTTGACAATCACGAAAGTCACGCCAGCCATAGAGAGGTTCTTCTGTGCACCACCGTAAATCAAGCCATACTTGCTCACGTCAACCGGACGAGAGAAAATATCCGAGGACATGTCAGCCACCAAAGGCACCGGACTATCCAAATCCTCATGCAATTCCGTTCCGTAAATCGTGTTGTTTGTTGTAATATGGAAATAATCAGCATCAGCAGGAATCGTATACCCCTTTGGAATAAAGGTGTAATTAGCATCGGCTGAAGAAGCCACTTCCACCACTTCGCCAAAAAGCTTAGCTTCCTTCAAAGCCTTCTTGGCCCACACGCCTGTATTGAGGTAGGCAGCTTTTTTGTTGAGCAAGTTATAGGGTACCATGCAGAACTCCAAACTTGCGCCACCACCCAAGAACAACACAGAATATCCTTCCGGAATGTTAAGCAACTCTTTGAACAATGCCTGTGCTTCATCCATCACGGCCTGAAATTCCTTCGTACGATGACTAATCTCCATCAAAGACAATCCCATACCCTGAAATTCAACGCAAGCATCTGATGTTGCTTTCATCACTTCCTGCGGGAGAATAGAAGGACCCGCGCCAAAATTGTATTTCTTCATTTCTGATACGATTAGATTAGTAGAATAAATGAGTTTTACACCTGCGAATATAATTCTTTTATCCGTGCCACCCAAACAATATGATATTTTTTTGCCACATACCGTAAAAAAACATTTTCCACATTCTCTTTTTTGTCACGCAAGCCAAGCAGGCTCGTTACCCCTTAAATTGCTTTTGTAAAGCGACAAATCATATCATATAGCACTTTGTTACTATCACCACTCAATAGACATCACAATATCAAATTATACATTCACCCAATGCAATAATGGCCTTTTACAAGATTTCATTGACAAATTTAAGCCCAGAACCACCATATCGTCTATCTCGAAATATCAAAATAAGGATATAACCAGGCAAACTTCCCCGAAACGATCATCTCAGACAACAAAGAATCTCCACAAAGAAACCTTCCAATACGGCCGCCTTTCTATACAAACGAACAAGTTTTCTTTTTGTAATGTAGCCACCCTTATACATATATAATACATTATACTCTGCTATACATATTATTCCCTGCATAACAAAACCATTTTTCACGGGAAAGCCCACCCTGGAAATACTGTTCATCAGCGGCGCTCAATTCGTCAGAAAACACCGCTCATCTAAGAAATGGAAAAACCGCTTCATCATATTCAAAACACTGTTAAGCCGCTTCACTTCCATGTTAAATTTGGTGATTCACCCCTCTTTTTTACCGCACACAGCATACACACTAATGGTGGTTTTTTATATTTTTGCGCTCAGTTTAAAAAACAAGCCCCAAAGCGTGGGGCCTATCATACAGGACACGCATATAGGACGTGCCCCAACCGAAAGCAAAATCTTAAAAAACAAATGTATAATTAGCATGAAAAAGAAATTATCATTGTTCATCCTTGCTGGCGGACTCCTTCTCGGAGCCGGCATCCCAGCGACAGCACAAAAGGCCTCAGTTGCCCAACCGATCGACTTGACGTATGCAGCCGAAAATTCCGTCAATTCCGTTGTGTATATAAAGGTCACCACCAACAGCAAAACGCAGACCATCCAATATGTTGACCCGTTTGAAGATTTCTTCAGCGACTTCTTCGGAAACGGCGGCGGCCGCCAACAGCAGCGCCAAATCCAAACTCCGAAGCGGCAAGGTGCCGGCTCTGGCGTGATACTCTCGGCCGACGGCTACATCGTAACTAACAACCACGTGGTGAAGGATGCCGACGAACTGCTTGTGAAACTTAACGACAACCGCGAATTTAAGGGCCGCATCATCGGCACTGACCCCCAGACCGACTTGGCGCTCATCAAAATCGAGGCCGACAAACTGCAACCCATTACTGTTGGCAACTCAGAAAGCCTGAAAGTGGGCGAATGGGTTCTTGCCATCGGCAACCCGTTCAGCCTGACGTCAACCGTTACCGCAGGCATCGTCAGCGCTAAAGCACGAGGACTTGGCGCAACAGGCGGCATTGAAAGTTTCATACAGACCGACGCTGCCATCAATCCAGGCAACTCAGGAGGAGCACTGGTCAACGCCCGTGGCGAACTGGTGGGCATCAATGCCATGCTGTACTCACAAACAGGGTCTTTCTCTGGCTACGGCTTTGCCATCCCAACATCAATCATGAACAAGGTTGTGGACGACCTCAAAAAGTTCGGCACTGTGCAACGCGCCGTTCTCGGCATCAAGGGTAACGACGTTTCTGCCTACATCGACCAGAAGAAAGAACGCGATGGCAAAGACGTTGATCTGGGCACACTCACTGGTGTCTACGTTGCCGAGACAACCACTGGAAGTGCAGTTGAAGACGTTTTGAAAGAAGGCGATGTCATCACCGCCATCAACGGCCACAAGGTCGAAAACATGGGCCAGCTTCAAGAACAGATATCAAAGCTTAGCCCTGGCGACAAAGTTGAAGTGACATACATGCGCGAGAAGAAAGAGCGCAAAGCCACCGTCACTCTCCGCAACGTGCAGGGTACTACTTCTAAAGTCGAAGCTGTTGACAGTGACATGATGGGAGCTGCCCTCCGTCCGTTAACCGACGCCGAAAAGAAGGAGCTCAACCTCCGCTATGGTCTGGTTGTATCCGCCATCCGCAGCGGCAAAATGAAGGATGCTGGCATAACAAAAGGCACCATCATCATGCAGGTGAACGATCGCGAAATGCGCACCACCGAAGATTTCGATGAAGCGGTGAAGAGCGCCAACCTCTCAACCGATCGCGTACTGTGGATTCGAGCCAAATCACAAAGCGGACTTAACCGCAGCTACACGATTGAGCTGACGCAACCAAAGGATAGTAAGAAAAAATAACCACCATCACAAACACAAAGAATAGCAGAGCCACGCCCAATACAAATTGAGGTGTGGCTCTGTTTATTCTTTGTAAAATAATTTCTGGATTATCTGTTTTAGGCTGTATAAAGCGTCGCCACTGAACGAGCCAAAACCCCAACACATTACAATGGCAAAAGAGGTTTGCAAACAACTGATTAAGATTTTACGGCTTTCAGAAAAAACTTCTCTTAGGAGACGCCAATATCACATTTTTATACTACCTTTGCCTACGACTTGGGCCATACAAGAAAGCGGCCCCAACAAATCATTCAACAACACATGGAATCAAAAATCTCAGCGAAATTCGACCATTTCAACATCAACGTCACCGACCTTGAGCGAAGCATCGCCTTTTATCGCGAAGCTCTTGGCCTGGAGCCGTGCGGTGAAATCAACGGGCCAGACGGAGCGTTTAAAATCGTTTATCTGAAAAACGAGAACAGCGATTTCAAACTGGAGCTGACATGGCTCAAAGAACATCCTCAGCCATACGACCTCGGCGAATGCGAATTTCACATCTGCCTGCGCGTTCCAGGTGATTATGCAGCCACACGCGCCACACACAAGGCAATGAATTGCGTCTGCTTTGAAAATGAAGAGATGGGGTTGTATTTCATCTCTGACCCAGACGGATATTGGATAGAAATCCTTCCACTGGAACAAAACTGAAACACATCACAGGGACATTCTGAGACTTCTGGCCGCAACCATTTTAAAGACATACAATTGCCGGCAAAGCCGCAAATACTCTGAAGCCACGCTTATACAAGGTGCAACCCGCTTGGATGACAACGATACCCAAGAAAGCACGGCCATCAAAAAGAGCACACTGCCAAGAAAGCTGCACAACGCAGTGACGAGGCAAACCCGTCAAATGCGCCAATCCCAGAGCGCCCTCACAAAATCAACCACCAATAATATGGAAAATCAAGAAACTCTGATTCAGAAATGCGAGGCCGTTGCCCGCGAATGGATGACCTCACCCCTCTACGACGAGAAGACGCAGCAGGAAGTAAAGGCCATGATGGAGAACCCAGACAAGACGCAGCTGATTGACGCGTTCTACAAGACTCTTGAATTTGGAACAGGCGGTTTGCGCGGCATTATGGGTGCTGGCACCAACCGTATGAACATCTATACCGTTGGCGCTGCCACACAGGGTTTGTCAAACTATCTAAACAAGAATTTCAAAGACCGCGATGAAATCTCTGTTGTTGTTGGCCACGACTGCCGCAACAATTCACGCCTCTTCGCCGAGACAAGTGCCAACATCTTCTCGGCAAACGGCATCAAGGTCTATCTCTTCGAAGACATGCGTCCAACTCCCGAAATGTCTTTCGCCATCCGTCATCTGGGCTGCCAGAGCGGAATTATCCTGACGGCCAGCCACAATCCGAAAGAATACAACGGATATAAGGCATACTGGGATGATGGTGCACAGGTGCTTGCTCCACACGACAAAGGCATCATCGAAGAAGTTAACAAGGTGAAGGTGGAAGACATCAAGTTTGAAGGCAACAAAGACTTGATTACTATCGTCGGCAAAGAAATCGACGAGATTTACCTCAACAAGGTACACACGCTCTCCATTGACCCTGCCTGCATCCAGCGCCAAAAGGACCTCAAGATTGTCTACACCCCGTTGCACGGCACTGGCATGATGCTCATCCCGCAGTCGCTCAAGCTCTGGGGCTTTGAAAACGTACACACCGTTCCAGAGCAGATGGTGAAGAGCGGCGACTTCCCAACCGTTGTCAGCCCGAACCCCGAAAACGGTGAAGCATTGACTTTGGCTCTTGAATTGGCCAAGAAGATTGATGCCGACATCGTAATGGCAAGCGACCCTGACGCCGACCGCGTGGGCATGGCCTGCAAAAACAGCAAGGGCGAATGGGTGCTCGTCGATGGCAACCAAACGTGCATGATTTTCCTCTATTACATCATCAAGAACCGCATTGCGCAAGGACAGATGAAGGGCAACGAGTTTATCGTCAAGACCATCGTCACGACAGAACTCATCCGCGAAATCGCCAAGAAGAACCATGTGGAAATGCACGACTGCTACACTGGCTTCAAATGGATTGCAAGAGAAATTCGCATCAATGAAGGCAAGAAGCAATATATCGGCGGCGGCGAAGAAAGCTACGGCTTCATGGCCGAAGACTTCGTACGCGACAAGGATGCCGTTTCCGCTTGCTCTCTCCTGGCAGAAATCTGCGCTTGGGCAAAAGACCAGGGCAAAACGCTCTTCGACATTCTGATGGACATCTACGTAGAATATGGTTTCTCACTCAACAACACCATCAACGTAGTGAAGCCCGGCAAGAGCGGTGCCGATGAAATCAAGGCCATGATGACCAAGTTCCGCACCGAAGGCATTAAGGATATCGCAGGCTCGAAGGTTGTATGCACGAAAGACTATGCCAACCTGACTGCCACCGATGCCGAAGGCAACAAGACGAAGCTCGACTTCCCAGAACCAAGCAACGTATTGCAGTGGTTTACGGAAGACGGCATAAAAGTCAGCGTACGTCCTTCCGGAACGGAGCCAAAAATCAAGTTCTACATTGAAGTGATGGGCAAGATGGGTTGCCCGAAATGCTATGAAAGCGCCCGCGCAGAAGCTGCGGAAAAGGTGGAGGCTGTCAAGAAATCTCTTGGATTGTAAAACAGGCAATCTCAGACTTTCCAAGCATGAGAATACAAGAATAAATGGGAAAAACGAATTGCCCATTTGACATTATGGCAGGTTTCATCTCTGTAACAACACAATTGTTATAGGCGGTGGAACCTGCCTTTTTTTAAAATAAAAACGGAATGAAAACCTATTGGTTTGTATTTCTCAGCGACGCGATTCTGCTGACCAACAACAATGAAATCCCCTGCGCCGAAGAGCCTCCCGTCAAGCAAGAGCCGTGGCATCACGTCATGAAGCTTCCCGACCTCAACGGAATACCCTGCCGCGCCTTTCGCATCGACACTCCCGTATGCGACGAGAACCTGAAAATGATTGGGCTGAGACAGTCGTTTGACACGCTTCCCTCCCCACTCTATCTCATGGCCGGAAAGGCCCGCGAATTGCTCTACTGGGATAGTTGCACCAAATTCTGCGGTGTTTGCGGCGCACCAATGGCGATGCACACCGACATTTCCAAGCGCTGCACCAACTGCGGAAAGGAAGTATGGCCCGCATTGGCAACAGCCATCATCGTGGCCATCACACGCAACGAAGGTCAGGAGATTCTTTTGGTTCAGAGCAACAAATTCAAGGGCGACTATCTGGGACTCGTTGCCGGATTTGTCGAAACCGGGGAAACACTGGAGGAATGCGTACATCGCGAAGTGATGGAAGAAACCCACATCTCCATCAAAAGCCTCAGATATGTCAAGAGTCAGCCGTGGCCTTATCCCTGCGGACTCATGGTGGGATTCATGGCGGAATATGCTGGCGGAGCGCTGAAACTCCAGCGTTCTGAGCTCAACAAGGGCGGATGGTTCACACGCGAAAATTTGCCCGAAATACCAGGCAAAGTAAGCCTCGCACGCCAACTCATCGACCTCTGGCAACAAGGAAAATAGCGCTCGATGGTGCACTGACAAAACGACGCAATCGTCCTTCAAATGCGCCCTGCCGCCATTCATCCGCACAAAGACACGCCCAGCTCATCATCAAGGGAGGCCTCCCGACAAGACCTTCCGTTCTTTTAAAAACTGATCATTATGAAAGAAAACACGTTCACACCTGGCGAGCGCCTGCAATTGCGGCAAAGCCTGTTGGAACTATACCGCAACAAAGACATCCGTCCGTCAAGCAAAGATGCAAGACAGCTTTGGACACTCATGGAACAGGCACTGGAAAAAGGAGCCTCCATGCGTGACGCTTTCGGCTTCAACAAAATCACCATAGCTTTGGAGAGCGTAAAACTGGCCGCAAATGAAATAGGACTGTGCGGAAACGTGCTACCAGCTTTCATATTGAGTTTCATTCTCGGCGACCTGGCCGACGCCGAAGAGTTCATCAAAAAAACGCCGCGCCACTGGCAGGATTCGCTACACGGTCTGCTGCGCACGCAACAGCTCAACGCAAAAACGGAAGCCATGAAGACCGACAACTTCCGCAACCTCTTTGTGACGCAAGCGGGCGACATGCGAAACGTGTTGCTGCTCATCGCCTGGTGTGTCGTTGTCATGCGCAACATCAAAGACACGCCCAACGTGGTGGAACAGCGGCGCGTGTCGATCGAAGCGGCTTATCTTTACGCGCCACTGGCACACAAACTGGGTCTCTACACGTTGAAAAGCGAATTGGAGGACCTTTCCTTGAAATATCTGGAACACGATGCCTACTACATGATCAAGGAAAACCTTAACGCCACGAAACGTTCACGCGATGCCTATATCGAACGCTTCATCGCACCTATTGCGGAGATGCTCAACAAAGAAGGACTACGCTACCATATCAAGGGACGCACGAAGAGCATCCATTCCATCTGGCAAAAGATGAAGAAGCAGCAATGCGGATTCAATGGCGTTTACGACCTCTTTGCCATCCGCATCATCCTCGACTCTCCACGCCCGCAGGAGCTGAAGGACTGCTGGAACGTATTCTCGCTCATCACGGGCCACTATGAGCCAAACCTGAAACGCCTGCGCGACTGGGTGACTGTTCCAAAAAGCAACGGCTACGAGAGCCTGCACATCACCGTGAGAGGTCCTGAAGACAAATGGGTGGAAGTGCAAATCCGAACCGAGCGCATGGACGAAGTGGCCGAACACGGACTGGCGGCCCACTGGCGCTACAAGGGCGTAAAGAGCAGCGAAGGCGGTGTCGACGCCTGGCTGGCCGACATACGCAGTGCCCTCGAAACGGGCAACGAGCAAATGCTCTGTGAAAACCTTTCAGAGAAGGTGAACAAACGGGAGGTTTATGTCTTCACGCCAAAGGGCGACCTCTATCGCCTCCCGCCAGAATCAACGGTGCTCGACTTTGCCTACCACATCCACTCCAATATCGGAAACCACTGCGTTGGCGGACGCATCAACGGCCGCGGCGTTTCCATCCGACAAAAACTGGAAAGCGGCGACCACGTGGAAATTCTGACAGCCACCTCGCAAATGCCGCGCCTGGAATGGCTGAACATCGCCGTTTCATCACATGCCCGCTCAAAAATTCGCACCGCCGTGCGCGACCTGCAAGCCCGCGAAGGTGTCCTTGCCCGCGAACTTCTGGAGCGCAAACTGAAAAACCGCAAGATTGATTGGGACGAAGCCATCATCAACCAACTAATCAAAAAGACGGGCTACAAAGAGTCGACGGAATTCTACAAAGCCATCGCCGAAGAACGCCTTGACCCCAACGCCCTCATTGAGCGCTACCAAGAGCTTGCAAAACGCGAACAGGGACTGGCCGAACGCGCCGCCACACGAAGCGCAGGCGAATTTACGATGGAGAAAGAGAAGGACCAGACAACGACGTCGTCTGACGACGTTCTCATCATCGACCGTAACCTCAAAGGCATCGACTTCCAAATGGCACGCTGCTGCAACCCAGTCTATGGCGACGATGTCTTCGGCTTTGTCACGGTCAACGGCGGCATCAAAATCCATCGCACCAATTGTCCGAACGCACCAGCGCTCCGCCAACGCTTCGGCTACCGCATCGTACCTGCAAAATGGGCCGGAAAGGGCGACAGCAAATACCCCATCACGCTCCACGTTGTCGGCAACGATGATTTGGGCATCGTCAATAACATCACGTCCATCATCTCCAAGGAAGAGAAAATCATGCTCCGAAGCATCAGCATCGACTCAAACGACGGACTTTTCTCTGGCGCACTGACCATTATGGTGGGCGACACGCAAGCACTCAATGCACTGATCAAGAAACTCAACGGAGTGAAAGGTGTAAAAGCCGTTTCACGAACGTAAAAAAACAAAAAATTCCACCCATAGACCAGTTTTTTTGTAACTTTGCGCTATCAAGCGGGGTGGCAGACTGACGTTTTGAGACATTCTGACCATTGCAAAGCGGCAAACGACATTCCATCAGAAGCCACGTGCAACACACAGATGCCAACCTGGCGTTCTCTCCGCAACGGGAAAGAAGCAAAAAAATGGGACATAAAACCCACCTACCACTGCGGGCAATGCGGCAGTGTTTTTCCGCATCAAGCGATTTCAAAAAACACACTGCTCACCACGCCAGAAAAATCAAGACACCTCTAAAGCAACACCGACCGACAAATCATGACACCAGCAGACCAACAAATCGCCTTCATCGGGGCAGGCAACGTGGCTACACACATGGCAAAAGCGCTCAGAAACGCAGGCATGAAAATCAAAGCCGTCTACAGCCACACCCTTGTCTCGGCACAAACGCTGGCCGCGGAAGTGGAAGCCGATGCCATTGACGACATTGCCGACCTCCCGGAAGCAAACATTTTCGTCTATTGTGTCAAAGACGACGTGTTGCCAGAAATTGCAGCCATCAACAGTCTGCGCTTTCCAAACGCTCTGCACATCCACACATCAGGCAGCACGCCAGCCAACGTTTTCCTAAACCAATGGCACGGCGTTATCTATCCGATGCAAACATTCTCAAAAAACGCAGCACTCAACTTCAGCGAAGTGCGCTGCTACATCGAAGGAAGCAACCGCCAGAGTTTGAAAATGATTGACAATCTGGCCCGCTCCCTAACGAGCCACGTGAGCGAACTCAACACGGAAGCTCGGCTTTGCCTGCATGCAGCGGCGGTGTTTGCCTGCAATTTCGCCAACCACTGTTTTGCCCTGGCAGAAAAGCTCCTGAAGGAAAAAGCCGGCATTCCCTTTGAAACCCTCCTGCCGCTCATAGACGAAACCGTGAGAAAGGCGCACCACCTCTCTCCCGTAGCGGCACAGACAGGGCCAGCCGTGAGATTCGACCAAAACATCATCAACAAACACTTGGAAATGCTTGACGACATGCCACAGATGAAAAACATCTACCGGACAATGACGGAGAGCATCTGCCACACGGCCCTTGAAACGAAAAAGCTCAAGAATGGTGCAGACTGAAAACGAACAGTAATCACAACACCTACTTAAGTAGATGTTCAGAATTAGTTTATATTGAATTGGCTTATCCCTACATGGATAGTGTAAACTAATTTTGAACACCTACTTATCATAACACACGACAAATGATCAACTACGACCTGACGAAAATAAAGGCCCTGGCTTTCGATGTTGACGGAGTTTTGAGCACCAACAACGTCTACCTCTCTGATGACGGCGACGGACAACCGCAACGCACGGCAAACATCAAAGACGGATATGCCATGCAGCTGGCCGTTAAATGCGGACTGAAGTTGGCCATCATCACTGGAGGACGCAGCGCAGCTGTCAAAAAGCGGTATGAAAACCTTGGCGTTCAAAATGTGTTTGCAGGCATCTCCGTCAAAATCGCCTGCTTCCAGCATTGGCTGGAGACAGAGAATCTGAAACCAGAGGAGGTGCTGTATATGGGCGACGACATTCCCGACTATGAGGTGATGCGTGCCTGCGGACTCCCCTGTTGCCCAGCTGATGCCGCAGAAGAAATCAAACGCATTTCATGCTACATCAGCGGCCGCTGTGGCGGAATGGGGTGCGTGCGCGACGTCATCGAGCAAGTGATGCGTGCGAAAGGTCTTTGGATGAAAGACGACAAGGCCTTCGGGTGGTAAGTAATGGCAATATCAATCAATTTGTTTTTCCACCATTACTAAAGATAAAGAAAAAAACAATTGCCACCCTGCAAAACCTCTGCAAACAGTCGCGCAGCATGCGACACACACGCCCATCCCCGCGTTGTCGCGCAGAACAAACGCTCCCCAAAAAACAGAGAACAAATTCCATTCAGAAAACCATAAGAAACAAAACCAACTGACATGTTAGACAATCTCAAAAAATACGACGTCGTTTTGGCAAGCAACTCGCCGCGACGCAAAGAACTGCTCCAACGTTTGGGCATCCCTTTCAAAGTGCGCAACCTCTTTGGTGTTGACGAAAGCTATCCTTCAACCATGACCGACGGCGAAGAAATAGCCAGCTTCATCGCCAAGAAGAAAGCTGAAGCCTATCGTTCTTCCATGTCTCCAAGCGAACTGATCATCGCCGCCGACACCACGATTTATTTCAATGGTGAAGTGTTGGGAAAACCGGCCAACGCACAAGATGCAGAAAACATGCTGCACAAACTCTCGGGAAACACCCATCAGGTCATCACCGGCGTTGCCATCCTGACAGCCGAAAAGGTTGACAGCTTTGCCGTCATGACCAACGTGAAGTTTGCCAAACTGACCGACGAGGAAATCCATTACTACGTTAGCAACTACCTGCCCTTCGACAAGGCTGGTTCCTACGGCATCCAGGAATGGATCGGACTCATTGCCGTCGAACAATTGGAAGGCAGTTTCTTTAATGTCATGGGCCTACCCGTACAACGTCTCTACAACCATTTAAAGGATTTCTAACTTCCCTGCAGGAGACGGCTCCTCATGCAGCCATACCTCCACGCGCAAACACTTACACACATGATCAAAACAACCTCTTCCCGATTGTTTCCCCTACTGTTCATCGGCATGACGCTGGCATTTGCAAGTTGTTCTGAAGACAGCAACGACCCTAAATACACCTCACGCTGCCCGCGTTTTTCCGACGTCACCTGCCGCTCGCTGAGCGGTGGAACTGTGCTACAAGCAGGCCAACCCATCGTGGTCACTGCCGTGCAGCGCTCGCAGGGAAAACTGCTGAACGGCACAACCTACGAATGGTCGTGCGAAATCAATGATTCCACCACACACAAGAAAAAACAAGGACTCATCTACGACTACGACAAGTCTGACCCGCGTGACACGCTCATCATCAACGAACCAGGTGAATACACCATTCGTCTTGAGGCGAAATACAAAATCAGCGGACTTTATGACGGCTCAGTTGGAACGGAGAAGTTCAGCGGAGGTGAAGTCAGCTACACCACTTCCCCGCTCAACTACTTCGCCAGTCTGAAAAAGAAGTTCAGAGTTATCGCTGCGCCTCAAACACAAGAATGAGCTGGAGGACAGAAATATTAGTGTCTCCTTTACCAATAACCACGAAGGAACATTAATCCTCAACAATATCTTTGCCGTAACGCCAAAAAGCGTTACGGCTTTTTTGTAAAATACGGCCTGCACGGGATGCTTACATTACTTCGTAAGCATCTTTCACGTTTCAGTTCCTATACTTTTTAGCGAACGCGGGACGAGGCACGACCGAACGCGGGACGAGACACAATCGAACGCAGGACGAGACGCGATCAAACGCAGGAGGGCGTTCGCTAAAAAGTAGTAAGATTGCAGGGCCGACGCATTATTTTAGGGTGTTCAAGATAGAATATTAAAATTGGCAGTAGCACCCTCGCTGCGGAGATTTGCGCTGTCCCTCATAATCGTCTGTTGCGGCGCTAACATTGTAGCTCACTTTGCTTGCAAAGTGAGGGCCACGAACACGTAGCGAATATGACCAGCGCTTTAGCGCATGACTTTGTTGGATTTTTAGCCGTATTTGGCCGCCACAATATTCGTGGGTCTCGTTTTGCGGGCAAAGTGAACTACAGTGCTTCGCCTCAGTCCTTCGCCGAATGTTCGCGCAGCGCCTCTTGTTGCTATGCCGCAACCATTATGCTATTTGGTCAAAAATCGTGCAGCATTTTTCAAGACTTTGAACACCCTACCTACTTACCATCGCCATGATAACGTTTGTAGTTGTCGGACATCTGTGCAGGACATGCTACAGCCGTGACAAGTAATAGCAGCAATATGAATAGACGGGTTGTCAAATTGTCAGTTGTAAAAATCATTTATCGAGAATAGCTCCTGTCACCAACTCGTCAATGATGTTCTTAACACCTGTGCTGTTGATCTGCTTTCGGAAGTGGACGGTATAACCATTTGCAGTCATGGCCTTGAAGAACTCCTCAGCACACGAAATCTTGGTGTCCTCATCAGGTGATATATGTGATTCCTTATCGTAAGCCTTCGTCTCAATCACGATGTTCAATTCTTTGGTTCCATCCGCCTTCTTGACCACATACATGAAGTCAGGACTGTAGTTGCTTGATGCCACAGTCGGAATACAGATGCTGTGTGATGGTATCTTGCCATATACGACGACTTCATCTATCTCTGTCTTGATATTCTGTAATTCCAAACCAGAGTCATGAGCATAAGCATCATAGAGGTACTTGACAGGTGGTTCGCCTGGCACGCTCTTATTGCCAATGTATGCCTGAACAACTTCGTCCTTCACTGTACCATCAGCATTAGTAAGCTTGGTTTCCTTCACTGTGTAGTTGGCTTGCTTATAGCGCACAAAACCAACAAGTTGGTCACATTTCCAATCATCTACAGCACCAATCAATCTGGTCAACGAACTATCATTGAACATTTCGTTGGTGACATGATAGCCTCCATTTGCTGTTTCACATATAGCCTTATGCAGAATATGTACTGGAATATTGGTATATCTTGATGCTCGCTTCAGGAACTCATTATAGCCATAATGGCGGTCATGCAGTGTCAGTTCTGCATGAGTTCCTTCATTGGCAAGTGCCACGTTTCCATCGAATTCCAAGACCTTACGAGATGACTCTACGGTCTGAAAAGAGAACACATGCTTATCCTTGATGATTGAAGGAAGTTCGGCTTCTATCTTCCTGTCTATCGCCTTGTCAAAGAACAAAACGTACTTCCTATTCAACTGTGCCCACAGTTCTCGCAGTTCCTCAAATCTTGCCTTACGGATATGAATCTTATCATTACGACTGCTGTTACGGTTGATGATACGATTGGTATTCACACCACTTGTAACATCCTTGAACTCTGGATAGTCCATCAGCAAATCATCAAATTTCTCAGGTACCACTTTCTTTTCAATGTCAACATAGTCTTTAGTCAGCAGTTCTGCAAAGAACTTATTAACATCCATGTTGCGCTTCTCGGCAACCTTGATGATGTCTTCGACAGTGATAGAAAGCGGGCTCTTCTGGTCAGCGTCAAGTTCACCATTGATTTCAGCAACCAGTTTATTGGCAAAGTCCTTCTCTGTGAAGTCTACGATGTAGTTAAGCATGAAGGAAGAATCGCTGATGCGGTTTCCAACACTGTCAACGGGCAGACGCAGTCCACGCCCCACCTCCTGTAGCTTGCTAATCTCTGAACCACTTGAGCGGAGCTTGCAGATGGTAAACACATTCGGGTTATCCCATCCTTCTTTCAATGTCCATTTAGAAAACAGAAATCGCAGAACGTTTGGCTTGCCCTCATCATCCGTAAAGCTCAAAAGTTCTTTCTTGCCATGAAGAATCACCTTCACCTCATTGGCAATATTCTCATCCGAGTCGTTATTGTCTTGTGAGAAGTATCCTGCACATGAAGCATCAATATTTTCAAGAGTGGCTTTCAGATATGCCTCGTATTCAGGCGTGTTCTGACGTGTCAGTTCCTTCTTCACTCTTGCCTCCAGCATATCGATGAACTTCTTTCTCAGCCAACCGTCATTCTTGCCCTCAGGTCCGCGAAAACTTTCAATACTGTCAATAAAGAACAGAGCCAGTGTCTTGATTGGCAGTCCTTCACGACAGAAGTTCTTGCGCTCGGTTTCAAAATGACGCATCAAGGCCAATTCTATCATACCCTCCTGATAGGATACGCCATACTGATCTGGGAAGAACTCTTCGCCTGTCTGCTTCTCCTGACCATTGCTCAGACTGACGCTATTCTTGCTGATAGCCTCCACCACAACGCCCTCCATGTCATTATCAATAGAGCCAAGACTCTCTCCGACATGGAGCGTGAAGGTCTTACTTGTATTGTCTGCACTTGTTAGCTTCATGTTGGCACAGTCACCCTTCACGGTCGATAGCACCTTCACCTTCTTTTCAGCCTTCTTGCCGCCAGGCAACTCCAGATGCTCTTTGGCAACACCTTTGATAAGTCCCTGATTAAATGAGTCGGCTGCATTCAAGTCGTAGATCAGTTCCTGATAATCCTTCACTGCATGCTTGTTCTTGCCCTTACCCACTGTCAGTTCAGGGAAGGTGGCACCATAGCGCAGCACCAGTTGCGGACGGAAGTTCTCAATAAGAGCGGCATACGATTTGCCGCCACGCTCAACACGATGTGGCTCGTCGATAATCAGCACAGGCTTGGTATCGGCTATAGCATCCACTGGACGATGGAATTCGCCCAGCATCTGATCATAGTCATCACGAGTCAGCAACTTACCACTGGTAATGAGTTGAGTGTTTAGCAATAGCACATATATCTTATGCTTGGCATGGTGAGTTCCATAAAAGAAATGTCCCACGGCAGAAGGCATATTCAGACGGCCTTTCTTCTGCTTTTTCTGAGGTTCCAACAAGCACAATTCTATCTCGGTATTGTAGTTGCACACCATCTCAAAGTGGCGTTTCACCTCCTGTTCTTTCAAGAATTCAGCAGTTCCTGCTTTAATCGGTAATGTTGGAACGGCAATAATGAACTTATTGAAACCACAACGCTTGTGCAGTTCAAACATTGTTCGGGTATAGACGTATGTCTTGCCTGTACCCGTCTCCATCTTGACATCGAGAATACGATGATCAGGCAAGTTCTTAATCTTATCCGACAGCATATAGGGCGTCACCCTTTGCTTGGTGGCTTTATCCAATATATTGCCTTTCTTACGCACCGAGCGTAGAGCCTCACCATTGAGCTGTTGCTTCAATAATGGGTTCTGGTGGCTCTGCTTAGCATGTTCCTGTATAGAAGCCTCTACAATAGCAGCAACGCCGTCAACAGGCATCGTCTGATGTGCGAGGTTATTTTCGAGTTTTAATTCCATTTGTTATGCAGCATTCCTGTAATAAGAGTGAAACCAATCATAAAGAAGGAAACACTCCCAATATTGTTTTTTGGTAAACTTAGCTATAAGTGCGTTAATTCTTTTTTCTGAATACTCTGTAAGATACAAATTGTCTTGGATTAAATCCTTTCGACTTTGCTCATCCTTTCCTTCTGCTATGATTTGAACAATATCTATATCTCTTAAAACATACCATAAAGCCCTAATATCACTCAATGTTTCCCAACTTAGTTGAGCGCTTTGGATAAATTCTTCTGCCTCTTTATAAAATGTAGAGTTAGTATTTGCCAGGATTGCCCCATTAATTCCATACACAATAATGGTATCAATATTTGCCAAGAAATACAATGGCAAAGCTCGTTTTACACCTCTTGGATGATTACAGCTATGCCCATCTGTCTCAATATCCGCTTCTTTTTTTGTTATCGGAAACTTTCCATGGCATGAGGCAACAAGATTATCATAGCACACAGAATGAGGCAATTGGGCTAAATCAGGATTCTGCTCATGAGAAAATTGAACACTTAGTTTTATATTTTTCTTTAGCATAGGAAACTCATCTCTCTGATAATAGAGAGCTTCCCTATCATCAGCAGTCTGAGGTATGATATGCTCAAGCGTGGTATCTCCTTCGCCAGTCAATCGACGCATGCAATAGCAACAATAATGATTCTGGTTGTTGAGTAACACTTGGGTCATCTGCTTATAATAGCTATTAGCTTTATTAGGCAGTTTTTTAAAACTGTCATTATAATCCACAGGATACCTTTGATCATCTTCAATCCATATCTCATGAAGATAAGCTTCAGTTATTTTATTTCCAGCCTCGCGATCTGATTCCTTATTTATATATTGCATGCTTACAGCTCCCTTTCTTTTGCTTCAACCATCTTTTCTACCTCATTACGATTTTTTGCAAACTTATCAAGAATTCTTTTCATGATGTTCTCAGCCTGCGCAATTTTATTGCGCTTTTTCATATAGGCACATAGATTCACCATGTAGTCAAGTTCTACATTCTTAGACTCAACTCCCATAACGTCTTCTATACCTGTATTATAGTCAATGCCATAAATATCATGAGTTACTTCAGGTTTAGTGTCGTCTGAAACCATATGTAGTATTACATTTGGTTTACCTTCAGTCTCTACTCCTGTCAACACCAATGGTGAATGTGTAGAAACAATAAACTGAATGTGTGTGAAAGTCTTTGTCAGCCTTTCCAATACTGTTTGTTCCAATTCTGGATGCAGATGCAAATCAATTTCATCTATGATTGCAACACCCGTAATGTCGGTACTTGTTCCGTTGCTTAGCAGAAATGAACGATAGGCTAAATCCAATGCAATATAAAACAATCGCTTATATCCTGCAGGCAAAACAGAGAAAGCATACCGTTCCCTATCAGGAGTAACAATATTTACTTCTGTCCTGTTGTAGATACCTAATTCCAACGATGCCACTTCCATATTGTTACAATCTCCCTCAGAAAACAGCTGTAAACAAGTCGATATTTTACTTATCTCATTATTACATTCTTCTAATTCTTTTTTGCTTGCTTCTATAAAAGCGTTATACTTCTCTTTTCCTATTTTACCAGCCTTGTATATATCCTCTATAAGTCTTATCTCCCTTGGAATAACCTCTTGACGGCTCAACTTATTTCTCAGTCTCTCTAACCATATATTGGTAAACCCTTTCTCTGAATTCCAATCGGTATATCCCAACTCTGGAAAACTATTCTTCAAATGAAAATCACGCTTTGTTTCCTCTTTCCTGTTGCGTTGGTTAAAAAGAGTATAATGTGGAAAGCCGTCAGAATAATAAGCCAACAGCGGTAATTGGGGCGAAGGACAGGTATCCTTGCTCCATTTGTATAGTTCCAAAAACTCCTTTCTGTATCCCGACTTTCTCAAAGACATCTTTGGAGCAACTCCTGTCATATCCCAATCTAAAGGAAAATGCTCTCCGAATATTGCATCAGCATGAATGTTTATTTCATATTCAATCGGTTTGGTTCCTTCATAGTTACAATCTAACACAGAGAAACCTTCTACAGTAGGATATGGATTATTAAGTCTGAAAGTTTTAACGTCAATAACTTTCGCTTTCTTCCCTTTCCCTGTTTTCTCTTTTATTTCTTCGGAATACATCAAAAAACTCAATGCCTTATGTATAGCATGTATCAATGTAGACTTACCCGAACCATTCTTACCGAACAGCACGGTTACGCTGGGTGCGAACTCAATGGTGTAGTCGCGGAAGCAACGGAAGTTGCTGATATGTAATTTCTTTAGATACATCGTATATCGTATTTAATATCTTACATCTATGTTCACAGTCAAAGTCTTGTTGCCATCCTTTAGCGTGCGGAGGTTCTTCTGCAATTCTTCACGATGGGTGAAGCCGAAGCTATAGCCGAAGATTACGATGTTGCGAGGAGAGAATGGCTCTCCATTATACTTATCCATTAAGGATGCGATGCTACTTTCGTCGAAGTCGTGGTCTGGATTTATCATATAGAGGTGGTCCTCCTTCCAGTAGGCTTTATAATCGCCAAGCATCACTTCCTCGGCATCCTCAGTCAAACCATAGCCGTCAGCGACGAGCCATGTGCGGAGCACGGTCTCTAAGCCAAAGTCCTTTACTTCTAATGTAGTCAGAAGGTCATTAGATGGGTCAAACCGTTCCATTTGCAACAATGCATCTTCCTTCGGCTCTTCCAAAGTGTAATGCTTGAAGCCAAGGTCGCCAGCAAAGAGCGGATTCTCAGACTTTATCTTCTTAGCGGCTCGCTTGATGCGCTCTATGCCGATTTGGTCAATAGTCTTGTAGCCGGCTTTGGCAGCCTCACTGTCTGGCTTGCATGGCTCTTGAAGCTGAACGAGGATATACTTGCAATTACCATTATCACGGAAATTCAACTCAAATACTGTATGAGCAGTAGTACTACTTCCTCCAAAGAAATCAACCACATAGCTGTCTCCTAAATCCATAAAAGAAAGAATGTGCTCAATTAGAAAAGTGGGCTTTGGATTCTTAAATATCTGCTTATGTTCAGGGAATAATACTCGCAATTCATTTGCAGCTGTACGTCCATCATATTCAAACACACTTGAAAACTTGTCTTGATATTCCGAAGCATAAACCTTGATTTCAACAAGTTTAGTCTCATCATTACCAAATAAGATACGACCTTCATCTATCATTTTCCTCATAGATTCCTCAGGAAAGCGATAACCCATAAGTGGTTCTTTACAGACTTTCTTGGTTACAGGATGTATAATATTATAGTGATAACCGTTTTTTCCTGGGTTGTGGACACTTTGGCTACCAGTATAGACACCACCATCATCAATATATTTATAGCGATCAAGTGGTCCCAATTGAGACTTATGTTCTTTAAACCATTGTTTCCACATTTGCTGCAAGTTTTGGCCATTGTATTTGGAATTCAACTCTTTACCTTTTTCAATAAGAATATCCTTGATATCACTTACTTTTGATTTCCAGGCAGCAGCTATTTGTTGTTTGTCTTTACAATAGCATATAATATATTCATGTTCGGACGTTATCTGTGTCGGATTATTGTCTGTAACATTCTTCCAAATAATCTGTCCAACAAAATTCTCCTCTCCAAACACCTCATCGCACAGCTTCTTCAGATTTGCCTGCTCATTATCATCAATAGATATAAAAATCACGCCATCGTCAGTCAGCAAGTCACGGGCAAACGACAAACGAGGCAACATAAAGGTGAGCCAAGCCGCATGGCTGGCACTTCCACGACGAGTCATAGAGAGAATACGCTCTGCACGTTCAGGAGTTACGTCCAAGCGTTTGGCAAGTTCCTCAGCAGTGAAGTTGAACTTGTCATTATACACAAAGCCATCAGAGCCAGTGTTATAAGGAGGGTCGATATAAATCACCTTCACTTTGCCGCTATACGACTTCACCAGATGCTGCAGCGCATCCAGATTATCACCACTGATATATACATTCTGGCTATCCTTATTCTCTGGCTTAGCATTATGCTCCTCGTCAGGACGAATGAGCGTAGTGGTGTCCATGTTGGTAAGCATACGAGCGTAGTTCTTGCCCAACCAGTTGAAACCGCTTGTCTCATCCGTAATGGTAGTTCCTCCAGGCAATGCAGCCTTGAAAGCCTCTATGTCAAATTCGCCGTCAGCATAAAAGCACTGAGGGAAGTACTTCTTCAGCGCATCCATTTCTTTCTGTCCCGCTACTGCATCAGCGTTGTGATTCATTATATCTTTTATCATATTCAAGTCTTCTTATCGTTAATCGTTCACGGCCTCCAGACGCACCAGGTCGTTCACCTCCACACTTAGGAGCTTGGCAATTATCAGCAAGGTCTCTAATGAGGGCTGGCTGGCATTGGTACACCACTTGCTAACCGTAGCAGGGTCCTTGCCCAGCTGCTCCGCTAACCATTTGTTGGTCTTGTCCTTGTCAGCCAATGCGGCTTTGATTCTGTTCAACTTTCTGTTCATCGTGACTCATCTTTAGTGAATATTATATGATGCAAATATAGTCGATTCTTTCGAGAAACATGAACCATTCGCAATAAAAACAAGGTTGGGAGTGTATTTTTTATGTAGACAAGCAAGCATTCTTTCACCATTACTAAAAATAATTTTGACCACCAACTTATCAATAATTCTAAAATAACTATCGAACGGCAAGTCGGCCTCTTATTTGTGATTAATTTTGTCAAACCTGCAACGATCTTGTCTTCTTCGGAGTTTGAAAGAATAGCCTGAACCATTTTCCACTATTCTTTAATATCATCAGGCTGCACTTACCTCATATTAAACACGCCTCCCTGCACCACTTCATCCCGACATTACGACTTGTTGTCGAACACGGGACGACACTCGACCGCGTCTGCTCCCAGATACGAACGTGTCTGCTCCCTGCTGCGTACGAATCAGCTCCCAGATACGACCGCGTCTGCTCCCAGAGGCGGTCGTGCCTGCTCCCAGAGGCGACATGAAATCATAGGACAAACTTTAAGGATGACGATGCTTTCTGCATTACGCTACTAAATATCATAAGGGAACATAGCTATAAAACCATTTTCTGTTTCACCCAAGCAGCTACACACCAGCAAAAGCAGAGCCTTTTCCGATAAAGGATTCCGCAGAACAAGTCTTTGTTCACGCTTTTGTCTGTTCCCAATAGATTTCTATTAACACAGGAAAGACGCGTGAAAGAAAAGGCAACAAAAAGGGTGAGGCATTGTTGTTGCCCCACCCTTTTCGCATTGTAAATTTTCTTATGTTTCAAATCAACAGCCAACAGCATATTGCATGCCTGGCCGTTTGGAATCTCAATAAAGAAGAAATGTCTTCGTCCCAGAGCATCATTGCATAGAACCACCGACAATGTCCAGCAATTCTGTTGTGATTGCCTGCTGGCGTGTCTTGTTGTACGTCAGCTTCAATTCGCGCAGAAGTTCGTCGGCATTGTCCGTGGCCACCTGCATGGCGATGACTCTGGCCGCGTGTTCGCTTGCCAAGCTGTCGAGCAAGGCGGTGTAGACACGGAGATTCAAAGTCTTTGGAATCAACGCAGCAACCACCTCTTCAACAGATGGTTCGATAATATAGTTGAGAGATGGGCCACTGCTTTTTTCAACTTTCCCCTCCTGCTGCAAACTGATTGGCAAGAAGGTCTCCTGCGTCAGCAGCTGCGTGGCAGAACTTTTGAAATGATGGTAGATCATCTTGACTTCATCGACTTCGCCTGAAGTGTAGAGCGCCATGAGTTCCTGCGCCACACCACGGGCTACATCGTAGGAAGGATGATCCAGCAGCGAGGCATAATCGTTTTCCACCTCGAAACCGAGCTTGCGCACGGCTTCGGCGCCCTTGCGTCCGATGGCATACACGCGCACGATGTCCGTGTTGCTTTTGCGGTAGCCATCAACCGTTTTCTGCACCATCTTGATGACGTTGCCGTTGAAGCCACCGCAAAGGCTGGAATTTGAAGTGAAAACGACCAAGGCAACACGCTTCACCTCCCTCTTGATGGCAAACGGAGAGGAAAGTTCGTCAGACATGTTTGAAACGAACGTAGACATCATTCTGTCTAACGCCGCTTCATACGGACGCATCCTTTCGATGTCCATCTGGGCACGATGAAGTTTCGACGAAGCCACCATTTTCATGGCACTCGTGATTTTACGGGTGCTATTGACGGTTGAAATTCTTGTTTTTACTTCTTTAAGTGAAGCCATGATGTCTCAATTTATTTGTATTGTCCAGCAACATCCCCAGCCACCTTTTCGATGTTTTTGCAAACTTCTTCGCTAAGGTTGCCACGCTTCAATTCAGCGAGCACTGTGTCTGCGTAATTAGAACGGATGATTTGCAAGAAACTGTCTTGAAAGTCGCGCACCTTGTCAACGGGTACATCTTTAAGCAGTCCGCGCGTACCGCAATAAAGGATGGCCACCTGTTCTGCAACAGGCATAGGACTGTATTGGGCCTGGATGAGCAACTGGTTGTTCTTGCGTCCGCGGTCAATGGTCATAGCCGTCACGGGGTCCATATCAGACGAGAATTTGGAGAAGGCCTCCAACTCGCGGTATTGTGCCTGGTCGATTTTTAAAGTACCTGCCACCTTCTTCATGCTCTTGATCTGGGCAGCACCACCAACACGGCTCACAGAGATGCCGACGTCAATAGCTGGACGGAAACCTTGGTTGAAGAGGTCGGTGACCAGATAAATCTGTCCGTCGGTAATGGAAATCACATTGGTCGGGATGTATGCAGAGACGTCGCCGGCTTGTGTTTCGATAATAGGCAATGCCGTCAGAGAACCGCCGCCTTTCACCTTTCCCTTCAAGCAGGCCGGCAGGTCGTTCATGTTCTCTGCCACCTCCGTTTGGTTATTGATCTTTGCTGCGCGTTCGAGCAAACGGGAATGAAGATAAAAGACATCGCCTGGATAGGCCTCGCGTCCTGAAGGACGACGAAGAATCAACGACACTTCACGATAGGCCACAGCCTGCTTGGAGAGGTCATCGTAAACGACAAGGGCATGCAAGCCACGGTCGCGGAAGAATTCTCCGATGGCCGCACCGGCAAATGGTGCGAAATACTGCAACGCAGCAGGTTCGGCGGCCGTTGCAGAGACAACAATGGTGTAAGGCATTGCCCCGTTTTCCTTCAGCGTGTTGACGATGTTGGCCACCGTTGAAGCTTTCTGGCCGATGGCTACGTAGATACAGTAAACGGGATCGCCGTTTTCGTAATTTTCTTTCTGGTTGATGATGGTGTCGATGGCAATGGCGGTTTTTCCCGTCTGGCGGTCGCCGATGATCAGCTCACGCTGTCCGCGACCGATAGGAATCATTGAATCGACAGCCTTCAATCCTGTTTGAAGTGCCTGGTTGACTGGCTGGCGATAAATAACACCAGGAGCCTTACGGTCGAGCGGCATGAGGAATTTCTCGCCGTCAATGTCACCTCCTCCGTCGAGCGGCTGTCCCAAAGGATTGATGACGCGGCCGAGCATGCTTTCGCTCACCTCGATTGAGGCAACGCGGCCCGTGCGCTTCACGCTCTGTCCTTCCTTGATGCCTTCTGACGATCCGAGGAGCACTGCGCCCACATTGTCTTCCTCCAAGTTCATGGCAACGGCCATCACGCCATTGTCAAACTCGATGAGTTCGTTTTCCGTAACACCGGTCAAACCGTAAATACGGGCCACACCGTCACCGATGGACAAGACAATGCCGACTTCTTCAAACTTGATATTTGTGTCGATGTTCTCAAGCTGACGCAAGAGCACATCCGACACTTCACTTGGTTTGATATTATTTGGCATGTGAATTATTTCTTGTTTTTGAGCGGTCGTCTGGGGAAAGAGATTGTGCGTACAACAGAGGCACCTGGCAGGCCTGCGACAGGTCTGCGCACCATTTTTCCTTACGTCCGCCCGTTTTTTATGTTTTCAATAGAAAATCAAGCGTTCAACGCGCGATGCAGTTTTTCAATCTGGGTCTTCACGCTTGCGTCGAGCCGATAGGTGTCGTATTCAAGTATGAATCCGCCCCCTATGTTTTCATCTACAAGCACTTCAAAATCCACCTTGCTGTCTGTTCTGGCTTCAACGATGGCTTGCAAACGCTGGGCAACGTGTTCACTGACTGACTTGGCAACAACGAGGCGGCCTTTGACGAGATGCTTTTCCTTACGATAGAGTGTTACGTACGCATGCGCAATAAACATCATAAAGTCTGCTCGCTTCTTGCTCACAACAAGTTTGATGAACTTTCGCGTTGATGCTGTCTGGCTGTCGCCAGAACCGCAAGCGCTGCCGAGAAGCGTTTCTGTCTGCTGCGATGTTAGAACTGGATTCTGCATCGCTTTCTGGAGCGCGGGCAATTTCATGAAAACGTCGGCCATTGCAGACATTTCACGATACACACCGTCTTCCTCATGATTTTCCATTGCAAATTGCAAAAGAGCTTTGGCATAGCGAATTGAAACGATACCTATATCCATAACTTGTTACGCTTTTATATATGCTTGTTTCAGACATTTGTGCCGATGAGAGCAACGGCAACGAGCAGACAACCCTGCTGCGTAACACCATTGCATGCCCACAAACGCGCCGGAGGCTTGAGCAACCGGGCGTTTGTGTCACACGGCATCATTTTTCTGACACACAACTTCAAAAGGAAGCCTCTTGACAAAGGAGGAAGCGCGGAGCTTACGTGCCACGCCTCTTTACCTTTAGAAGACTACCGATTTGAGTCTGTGCGTGTTATTTCTGTCTGGTTACTTCATTGAGCAAACGTTCGATGTATTGCTCATCTTCGGTATCTTTGTCCAACTGGCGACGCACAACCTTTTCTGCAATCTGTACCGATACATCGGCAACCGTGTTGCGGATATCCCGCAAAGCATTTTCCTTTTCAACGGCAATCTGCGCCTTGGCCTCTTCGAGGAGTTTCTGACCCTCCTCGCGGGCCTTGTCGCGGGCCTCTTTGACTATGCTATCACGCGTTGCCATCGCCTCCTTCAGAACCTGGGCCTGACGCTCACTGGCCTGACGGAGTATTTCTTCACTCTCGGCTTTGATGTTTGCCAACTTTTCGTTTGCCTCGCGGGCTTTCTTCAACGATTCGTCGATGTAATTCTTACGATCTTCAACCATCTTGATGATGACGGGAAAACCATATTTCGCCACCAGGGCGAAGACGATGAGGAAAGCGAGGAACATCCAAAAAAGTAGGCCCAAATCCGGACTTAATATGGATGGCATAAAATTGCTTCGTTTTGGTGGTGGATTAGATGAACAAGCAAAGCAGACATACAATTACTGCGAAGAGAGCTACACCTTCTACAAGGGCGGCAACAATAATCATATTCGTACGGATGTCGCTCGTTGATTCTGGCTGGCGTGCAATGGCCTCCATAGCAGAACTACCAATGCGACCGATACCGAGACCAGCGCCAATTGCGGCGATACCTGCGCCGAGACCAGCGCCCAATTTTGCAACTCCTGCAGCTTCTAATAATGCAAGTAATAACATAGTAATGAGTTTTTTAAAAGTGTTGTTTTAATATTTTCAGTTTGATTGTTTCCTATAGGATAGGTATTTGGAGAGTGTTTGGGCATCTCAGTTTTGAAAATGCTTGAAAAGCATGCCCCTCTCTCTCCGTTTTGCTGCGTCATTCCGCATGGTGCTCCTGATGGGCCAGCCCGATAAAGACGGCACTCAACATGGTGAACACGTAGGCCTGGATGAACGCAACAAGAAGTTCCAGACAGTTCATGAAAATCATCAGCAAGAAACTGACGAATGACAAGGAACTGCCGATGGCCACGCCCAACTGGCAAGTGATGAAAATCACGCAGGTGAGCGAAAGGATGATGGCATGGCCGCCCATTATGTTCGCAAACAAACGGACCATCAAGGCAAACGGCTTGGTGAAGATGCCAAAGAGCTCAATCACGGGCATCAACGGCACGGGGACTTTCAGCCAAGTGGGGACCTCAGGCCAGAAGATGTCTTTCCAATAGGCCTTGTTTCCGAAGATGTTGACGATGAGCAACACACAGAAGGCGAGGAAAAACGTGATCGTGATATTGCCCGTTACGTTGGCTCCGCCTGGGAAAACCGGAATCAACCCCATCAGGTTGGTGATGAAAATGAAGAAGAAAGCCGTCAGCAAAAAAGGCGCATAGGGCTTGCAATGCTTTTCGCCGATGCTGGGCTTGATGAGGTCGTCATAGACCATCATGACAAACATCTCCACCAATCCAACGAATCCCTTTGGGGCATTGTCGCTGCAATCGCGGCCGCGATACCAGCGGGCTGCACCAAGGAAGATGATGAGCATCAGCAGGGCGACAATCCAAATCTGCAACACGTCTTTCGTGATGGACAAATCAAGCGGACGCACTTCCTGACCGTTGTCGAGCTTTTCATATATTTTCCCGTTTTCGGCCTCGTTGATGTAGAAACCTTCGTAGGACTCTCCTTCTACCAAACGGGCAGAACTGAAGCAATGCCATCCGGATTTTTCTCCCTTCACGATAACGGGCAGAGGAATCGCAACTTCATGGCCGTTCCATGTCAAGATGTGCCATTCGTAGGCATCGCCCATGTGTCCGAGCACGATTTCCTTGACATCGACCGTGGATTTCTCCCCAGCCTCAGCCCCGGAAGCCGCAGCGGGCATCACAGAGAGCAGAGCCACCAAAAGCAAACAACCTATATGTTTGAGGTGTTTCATTGTTACTTTTTCTTGAGCAGGCGTCAAATAAATGTCTGATTTTCTGAACGCCTATTGTTATGAATTAAGAATTGCCTGTTTTTCTACTCCCAGCCGAAATGTTTCCACGGCTCATGCGAACCGTGAAACACGTGACAACCACCAATGTTACCAAATAATAGGCCAGGAGGTTGATTCCGAAAAGCACAAGTCCGGAGCGGTTGATGAAAGCGTAGACCACCAAGATGATACACGTCATGAAAAACCGCACCACATTGTCGAGGAGAAACATGCCGAGAGGCGTTTGGCCTGAGCGGGCGGACTTCCCGACCAACGACATGGCGGCCAGCGTATATGCAAAATACGCCACGGCAACCACCATGATGGGAAATGCCTGAAGCAGAGCCTCGCTTCCGAACACTTTGTTTTCCACGAACAACAGCAGAGGACCGAGCAAGAGGTACACAACGGTCAGTGTGGAAACATATTTCACAGTTAAATGTTTCATGCCGCTTACTATGCCTTTGGGGAAGTTTCAACGCACACAGACACTTCATTGCGAGCCACTTCCACGAAGCCGCCCAAAATGTCAAGTTCCAAGGTTTCCTTTCCGCTGCACACCACCTTGCCAGCCGTCAGAGCAGAGACGATCGGCGCGTGGTTGTTCAGAATTTCAAAACGCCCCTTGGCGCCTGGCACGGCAACGCTGTCAACCTCGCCAGAAAACACAATTCTTTCCGGAGAAACTACCGTTACTTTCATAAGTATCTTTTTCTTTTATACAGATGTAGGGATAAGCGTTTTCTGTCTTTCAGAACGCACATTTTTTTAAGCACACGCTTATGCCTTGGCAGCCTCCAGCATCTTCTTGCCCTTGGCAATGGCCTCGTCAATGGTGCCCACGTTCAAGAATGCCTGTTCAGGAAGGTAATCCACCTCGCCATCGAGAATCATGTTGAAACCTCTGATACATTCTTCGATTGGCACCATCACGCCCGGAACACCAGTGAATTTTTCGGCAACAGTGAACGGCTGGCTCAAGAAACGCTGCACGCGGCGTGCGCGATTGACGGTTTCGCGGTCTTCGTCTGAAAGTTCATCCATACCAAGAATCGCAATGATGTCCTGCAACTCTTTGTATTTCTGAAGAATCTGCTTAACGCGCTGAGCACAATTATAATGATCCTTGCCAATGACGTTCGGGTCCAAAATGCGCGACGTTGAATCCAGGGGATCCACTGCAGGATAAATACCAAGCTCTGTTATCTTACGGCTCAACACGGTCGTGGCATCCAAGTGGGTAAACGTGGTGGCAGGCGCTGGGTCTGTCAAGTCGTCGGCTGGCACATAGACGGCCTGGATGGAGGTGATAGAACCGTTTTTGGTTGACGTGATTCGCTCTTGCATGGCACCCATCTCACTGGCCAACGTTGGCTGATAGCCCACAGCCGATGGCATACGGCCTAACAAGGCTGAAACCTCGGAACCGGCCTGCGTGAAACGGAAAATATTGTCGATGAAGAACAAAATGTCACTTTGCTTGCCTTCCTTGGCTCCGGCATCACGGAAGGATTCGGCAACAGAGAGGCCGGACAATGCCACAGAAGCACGTGCTCCAGGCGGTTCGTTCATCTGTCCGTAAACGAGCGTTGCTTGACTTTTGGCCATTTCCTCGTAGTCGACCTTCGACAAATCCCATTCACCACGCTCCATAGCTTCGGTGAACTCCTTGCCGTATTTCACAACGCCCGATTCAATCATCTCACGCAAGAGGTCGTTACCCTCGCGCGTACGTTCACCGACACCGGCAAACACGGAGAATCCGTCGTGGCCTTTGGCTATATTGTTGATCAATTCCATAATCAACACGGTCTTGCCCACACCGGCACCACCAAACAAACCAATCTTACCGCCCTTGGCATAAGGTTCCAAAAGGTCGATGACCTTGATACCCGTGTAAAGCACTTCGCTACTCGTCTTGAGGTCTTCAAATTTAGGAGCGTCGCGGTGGATTGGATAAGCGTCAACCGACTTGTCGAGCGGCTTAAGGCCGTCGATGCTGTCGCCCGTCACGTTCATCATGCGCCCCTTGATCTGCTGACCAGTGGGCATAGAAATAGGCGCACCGAGGCGTGCCACTTCAAGGCCACGCTTCAGTCCGTCGGTATTATCCATGGCTACACAGCGAACTGTGTCTTCGCCAATGTGCTGCTGCACTTCTATAATAATGGTGCGTCCGTCTGGATGCTCCACAGAGAGTGCCTCATGAATTTTCGGAAGCACTTCCTCAAGGGGCTTTCCGTTAGCTTCAAACGCCACATCGACCACAGGACCGATGATTTGGGAAATGCGCCCCCATTGTTGTTCTTTATTATCACTCATTGCAAAACGCGTTGTATTTTAAAATCACTCGCAAAGATACATTTTTACTTTGTTTCAAAGCCATTTTTACATTAAAATATCGTTAGTTTTTGTTAGCCGAGTGCAAAAACTAAACATTCGTAACACGTCTTTTCCCCCGTGGAACACCATCTCTGTGGCCTAAAAGACGCTATCTACAGGCCTCATTTCCAGAATACTCCTCAAGCTTATGCGTATTAACTCAACGACGGAGAAGGGGCGCACCTCATTTATAGGCGGCTTGAATTATTTTTACATTTGAGAAGCGAAGGCGGCGCAACGGCATCAGAAAAGGCGGTGCGAACCATCACGATGATTCACGCCGCCTTATATTGTCATGCTTTCAGTTGGCCGACTTTTCTCCGAGTCTTTTGAGCGCGAGGTGGTGCCGCGCATCGGCAGCCTTACGATAAAATGCCATTGTCTTTTCCATGTCTTTTTCGCCATTCCATCCCTCCTCGTAGCTCTGACCAATGCGATACCACGCATAAGGGTCTTCCGAGCGGCTGTAGGCCTCGACGGCGAGACGCAAATTCTGTCCAACTGTCCCCCTCCCCTTTCGGTAGATGTCACCGAGATTTGTGGGGGCATACAGCAGGTCGCCGTTGCAACAGGCCGCCTCAAACCAATAGATGGCCGTTTCCACATCTTGCTCCACACCGATGCCGTATTCAAAAATTGTTCCGATATCGTTCAGCACAACGCCTTCAACAGGCTCCCCTGCTTTATATTTCCGTGAGAGTTGCAACAGAAGTTCAACATCCTCCTTGCAATAGCTCTCTGTTGTCTCTGCGCCATCGGTCTGCCATGAGCGCACTGTCGCCAAAGAATGGTGCTGCGGAACGTCAACCTGAACTTCTTCGTCCATCATTGCAGGACTGACCACGGCGTCGGCGGGCAACAGGTGGTGGCGCAACAGATAGGAGACATAGCCGAAAATGCGCGGTGTCGAGGAAAACATGCTGACACCGACCGCGTTTAACGCTTCGTTACACACGTAGACGTTTGCTTCGGAAATGGGCAATGCTACATAATATTTCATTCCCAAACTCAGGAAGCACTTTAGAAATGCCACTTCCTCTCCCATAGCCTCAGCGGCCCATTCTTCGTTGAACACGCTGAATGCATCTTCTCCATTGTCACTCCTGTAAGGATTGTCTGTCAGAAGGAAAGTCAGGGTGTCAACGAGATATGGCAGAAAGCGATAGTCGTCATACGAGGCGAGCCTATCCATCGACAACACGTAAGCATCTTCTGTTTTTTCTATCATAAACATCGTGACAGCGTGTTTCCTGCGATAGAAGAACCAGGCATCGGGCGTCTCGTAGGGAGAGGAGACGAGAACGAGATCGTCAACGCCGAGAAGGGCTGACAGGCGCTGGAAGGAGAAAGGACGGGAAGAATAAACGGGAACCTGTATGAGCATATACTATCTATATGAATTAATTGTTTTCACCTACAAATATAGCAAAGAAAAACCTATGCTACGGCATAGGGCATATAAAATCTGAGTACCTACTTATCCCCTACACTTTTTTCGACAAAAGGTTGGCATTTCACATACATAATATAAGGAGCGGCCTGAATTTCTGTTTTAGCATTTCAAATGATTCCGATGGGAGCGAAGCGAAAAAGGGAAACGCAGCCTTTCTTTTTCCACAACATTTTGTACCTTTGCAATGATTAACTCATGTGCCTCGAAGACACAATTCACTATTCAAACACCATCTGATGAAAAAGAATCTGCGAACCGCCTCCATCTGCGTGCAGGGAGGCTACGAACCCAAAAACGGTGAGCCTATTGAGCTACCTATCATTCAAAGCACCACATTCAAATATGACAACTCTGAGGAGATGGCCATGCTCTTCGACCTGAAGAAGGAGGGCTATTTCTATACGCGCCTGCAAAACCCCACCAACGACGCTGTGGCGAAAAAAATCGCGCAACTGGAAGGCGGCGTGGGGGCCGTTCTCACGAGCAGCGGTCAAGCGGCCAATTTCTATGCCGTGTTTAACATCTGCGAGGCTGGCGACCACATCATCGCCTGCAACGAAATCTATGGTGGCACTTACAACCTCTTTGGCGTGACGCTCAAGAAATTGGGCATCGACTGCACGTTCGTTAACCAAAATGAATGTGAAGAGGAATTGCAGAAGGCTTTCAAGCCGAACACGAAGGCAGTGTTTGGCGAAACGGTGAGCAACCCCGGATGTGCCGTTCTCGACATTGAGAAGCTCGCACGTTTGGCACACCGCAACGGAGTGCCATTGATTGTTGACAACACGTTTGCCACTCCCGTAAACTGCCGTCCGTTTGAATGGGGAGCTGACATCGTGACGCACAGCACCACCAAATACATGGACGGAACTGCGAGCCAGGTGGGTGGCGTGGTGGTCGACAGCGGCAATTTCAACTGGATGGCACAGGCAGAGAAATTCCCCGGACTTTGCACGCCCGACGAGAGCTATCACGGACTGACCTATGTGAAGGCGTTCGGGAAAATGGGCTACACCACAAAACTCGTGGCCCAACTGATGCGCGACTTGGGCTCTATTCCGGCACCGATGAACTCGTTTATCCTCAACCTCGGGTTGCAGACTCTCCATCTGCGCATGCCGCAGCATTGCAAGAACGCACAGCGTGTGGCAGAATTTCTGCAAAACGACCCGCGTGTTGCCTGGGTGCGCTATAGCGGTTTGGAGGGCGACACCTACCACGAACTGGCAAAGAAGTATCTCCCCAACGGCTCTTGCGGCGTGATGGCCTTCGGCTTGAAAGGCGACCGCGAAACGGCCATCCGTTTCATGGATTCGCTTGACATGATCAACATCGTCACCCATGTGGCCGACGCCCGCACTTGCATCCTCCACCCTGCCAGCCACACACACCGCCAGCTTTCAGAAGAGCAACTCCGCGAGGCCGGAATCGCACCCGACCTGATGCGCCTCTCCGTTGGCATTGAAGACATCGAGGACATCCTCGACGACATCAAGCAGGCCTTGGACAAAATCTGACGCCCCGATTCAAACATACAACGAAAAGCCAGGGAAACAAGAATTTCTTCTTCGTTTCCCTGGCTTTTCGTTTGGGGATATTTGTTTGGCCTGATAGGTAGGTATTCAATATAAACTAATTTGGAATGCTCACTTAACCAGCCTGATATTTTACGATTCTCTGTCTTACGACGTCGACTATATCGACAATTCGTCAAGCACCTTGATGAGCTGTCGGTCCATTTGCTTTTGCTTGCCAACGGCCTCAATAAACGGCACGTAGACAACTTCGTTGTTGCGAACGCCGACCATCACGTTGCGCTGTCCCTTTACAAGGGCTTCGATGGCTCCAACACCGACGCGGCTGGCCAAAATACGATCGCGTGCAGAGGGACTTCCGCCGCGCTGAAGGTGACCGAGGATTGACACACGCACATCAAATTCGGGATATTCTTTGTTTACACGGTCGGCATAATAGATGGCACCACATTTAGGGCTTTCGCTCACAATGACGATGCAACTCTTTTTACTCTTACGGATGCCACGCTCCATAAAGGTTATCAGCTGATCGCTACCTAACGAGTCTTCAGGAATGATGGCCGCTTCGGCGCCGGCTGCAATGGCACTATTTTGCGCCAGAAATCCTGCGTCACGTCCCATCACTTCGACAAAGAAAATGCGCTCGTGCGAGGTGGCGGTGTCGCGGATTTTGTCTACACATTGGGTGATGGTATTCAACGTGGTATCATATCCGATGGTACTGTCGGTGCCATAAAGGTCGTTGTCAATGGTGCCAGGCAGACCGATGCAGGGGAAATCGTATTCCTCAGCAAACGTCATGGCACCAGAAAGCGAACCGTTTCCGCCAATAACAATGAGGGCATCGATGCCTTCTTTCTTCAGTGTTTCATAGGCTTTTTGACGACCTTCAACGGTGACAAATTCCTTGCTGCGAGCTGTTCGCAAAATGGTTCCACCAGTCTGTATGATATTGCTGACATCTTCTGTGGTAAATGTCTTGACTTCATCATGAATCAAGCCCTCATAACCACGATAGATTCCTTTAATCTTAAATCCGTTGCAGATTCCGCTTCGGGTGACCGATCGGATGGCTGCATTCATTCCCGGGGCATCGCCTCCAGAGGTCAGAACGCCAATGCATCTTATTTTGCTCATTGCATTTTCCTCCTTAATATTTTTGATGGAAGTATAAGAGGCGTTCAATATCGCCTCTTAGTGTGTATATAATATATGTGTCAACCTATGTCATTGCACTATATTTCAAAAAACTTCTGTTGCCAAATAGAACACCAACAGACCGACCAACCACCCAGCCAATACCTTGCCGGAAATATGGCGCACATACCAGCGCAGTGTGACGCCTTCCATACGCATCAAAGCGAAACCCGCCATGGTGCCAATTGAGAGCAACGAACTGCCAACTGCCGTTGTGTAGCTGAGGATTGGCCAATAAAGCCCGTCTTGCGCGAAATTGGCATAAAGTTCCGTATTGGTCTTGATGACATCGGGCGAGAAGACTGAGATGTTTGCAACCACCGCCGTTACGTTATTGAAAACGGCTGAGAGAGCGCCCATAACGCCGCCGATGACATACACGTTTTGAAGTTTGGTGGTGTTCCACTCAAAGAAGCGGTCGAGAATACCCGTTTCTTTGATGGCACCGAATGCCAACGTGAGGCCAATGAAGAAAAGTATGTGCTGGATGTTGGCATACTGCAAGGCCATTGGCTGGCGTTTGCGCACCATCTGGTCGCTGCCAAGCAGAGAACTGTTGCAAAGTTCGTTGACAATCCAAAGCAGAGAAAGCACGCACAAGGCCCCCACAAACGGCGGCATAAGCGTGATGCGATGGAACGTCGGAATAAACCAAAGGCCACCAATGCCAACGAAGAGCATAAGCAGTCTTTGCCAACGCGCGAGAATGGTGTCATCGCCGCGATAAGGGGCTACGTTCTGCACAAGACTCAGACGATGGGGCAAGGTCCTCATCACCAGCAAGGTAATGGTGACCAATGCTGTCAGACACGGGAGAAAAACGGCCGAAGCGTAATTGGTTGGACTGATGAGCCCGTTAGACCAGAAAGCCAAACTTGTCACGTCTCCAATAACGGTGAACGCTCCGCCACAGTTGGCGGCAATGATGATGACCGAACCGTAAATCATTCGCTGCTTGTCGTCTGCAATCATTGCATGCATAATGCCAAGCATGAGGCAGACCGTCGTCAAGTTGTCAAGATTTGCGGAAAGCACGAACGTGAGCGCCGTTAGCACACAAAGAAAACGCCGGGGATTGCGTGTTCGCAGCCATTCGCGGATAAAGTCAAAACATCCGTTGTTGTTGAGCACCTCTACAATGGTCATTGTGCCGAGCAGGAACAAGACAACCTGAGCCACATTACCGATGTACTTGAAGAAAATGGAACCGGCAATAAACTCTTTCACCGATGAGTTGCTCACGGTGTGATTCGAAAGATAAGACAGAAAGTCAATCTGGTGTTCTGCTATGACAAAATGCGTGCCATAGCCGATGTAGAGAAGCCAGCAAATAACGCCCACGAACATGGCAACAGCAGCCTTGTTCATCTTGTTGATGTTCTCGGTTGCTATTAGCAATAAGCCGACTAACAATATTGAAATTATGACCAAGACTACCATAATTTTTTATTTGCTGTAAAGTAAAAAGGAATTATTGAGCGGCAAACGGGGCTCGAACCCGCGACCCTTAGCTTGGGAAGCTAATGCTCTACCAACTGAGCTACTGCCGCAAAACAGGTTTTGCTCCTGCAAAATTAGACATTTTTATTTATATGCCAAGCCATCAACCTTATTATTTTGCCTCCGGCTCAGAGCTTTTGCTGTTTTTCGCCGCGTTACCGCAATTGGACGCGACCTTAAAGGCCAACGTCCATGTATGGAGGGAGGTCAGCAGAAAGCACAGGGAAACTCCAATAACGACAATGGCACCAGTGGCATAGGTGGCGTAATCGGGCATACCGGAAGGATCGCCAAGCAGCATGCCTTGCATATTGAACACGCCGCCGATGGCATAGGGCAGAAAAGCCGTTAGGATACCTGCCGAAACCGACAGGATGGGAATGGCCGTCAGAAGGGCGAGAACGAAATAGCCGCCCCATCGACGCGTGCCATGACGCAAGGAGAACAACAGGCTTTCTTTATAGGAGGCATCTTCAACGAGATATTTATAGCAACCTGGGAATAGCATCACATCAACAAAAGCCATCGCGGTCAAGACAAGGAAAAACAGGACTACAAAAGGCAGAACGGCTATGGGCTGAATGGTCAAGGAAAGAACCGTCAATGACGCCCACGTCCATTTCGTCCACAACAGGACAGCGACAGCAGCGAGCGCAGCCAACACAATGATGCGTATGACATCATAAGCCAAATAACGGACAATCTGGCGCATCACGTTTTTCCCTGGCAAAAGAAATCGCTGACTGGGTAAAGCTGCGTGCTGATAGAAATGCCGAATTTGATGCCACACGAAACCGCGGCCCACCATTATCGCCAACAGAAGGACTATGCCCGACACCACAATCTGCATTTTCATGCCTGAGGATAGACGGAAGGCATTTTCAAGCATATCGGCATTTTCCGCCCCTTGCGACAGGGTGTAGACCGGCACGATACATTTCAACACGGCATGGTAGCAACTCGCAAAAAAAACGAGCGCGGCAATGCCCACCAGCAACGATACTGGAAGAAGCTGGAGAGAAAATTTACGCGCCTGGAGGGCGAAAATGCGCCAACCATCGCGCAGACACCCTTTCATTCCGCGATGCGACTGCATGGGAGCAATGACATCACAGTCTTTCCCTGTGCCTTGGGATTCATTTATACTATTAGGAACTTGTTTCATATCTTAAGCACTATATACATTATATATAATCACACATCGAATCGACCCCTCCAGCAAGTCTTTTTCGCTTGCGGCAGGAGAAAAATCGGCGTAACAGGAATTTTCAGCACATTCCTTATTTTATTTTGATTGCCTGCAAAGGTACACAAAAATTTACTATCTTTGTGGCATGACAGATAACTTAACTATAAGATGGGGCTTCATTGGCTGCGGTGAAGTCACAGAAAAGAAAAGCGGTCCTGCCTTTTCGGCAGTAGACGGCTCTAAAGTGGTTGCGGTGATGAGCCGCAACAAGGAGAAGGCGCGTTCTTATGCCATGCGCCACGACATCCCAAAATGGTATGACGATGCCCAACGCTTGGTGGACGACCCCAACGTCAACGCTGTTTACATCGCAACACCTCCCTCAACACACGCCACCTACGCCATCATGGCCATGAAGAGTGGCAAAGCGGTGTATATCGAAAAGCCGATGGCTTCAAACTATGAAGACTGCGGACGCATTAACCGCATTGCGGAGAAAACAAACGTGCCCTGCTTCGTGGCCTACTACCGACGCTACCTGCCGTATTTTCTCAAGGTAAAGGAAATCATCAAGAGCGGAAGAATCGGCAACCCCATCAACATCCAGATACGCTTTGCCGTTCCTCCGCGCGACTTAGACTACAACCGCGACAATCTTCCTTGGCGTGTTCAGCCTGACATTGCTGGCGGCGGATATTTCTATGATTTGGCGCCTCACCAAATAGACCTCCTGCAAGAGATGTTCGGTCCAATCATTGAAGCCGAAGGCTACACCGCCAACCGCGGCGGACTATACAAGACGGAAGACACGGTGAGCGCCTGTTTCCGCTTCACCGATGGCACACCGGGCTCGGGGTCATGGTGCTTCGTGGCACACGAAAGTGCGAAGGAAGACCGCATCGAGATTATCGGCGACGCAGGACAGGTCAGTTTTTCGGTGTTCACCTATGCCCCCATCGTGCTTTACACAGCACAGGGCCGTGAGGAATTTGCCATTGAAAATCCCGCCTGCGTACAGTTACCGCTCATCAAACTCGTGGTTGAACATTTGCAAAACAAGGCCATCTGCACGTGCGACTGCATCAGCGCCACTTCCGTAAATTGGGTGGTCGACAAAATTCTTGGCAAACTCTAAGTAATGCATTACTAAACAGGGGCTGATTCAAACAAAAGGGCACATCATCATGCCTGGCACACCACAGTTACAAGCACCCTGCACTACCCCAGCACTAAACACAACTCCGACTTCCCCAACCTTTCATCGCAGATGCACGCTCTTTCGTCCCGTTGTTTCAACCGGTTGATATTCTCATTTTGCCTCTTAGCCGCAGCCCCTTCAGGCGTTGCGGCCTTTGAACGTTGTGACAACGCGAATGACTTGAGCGCAACAAACCATACATTCTTGCAGACCGAAACTGACGATTCCGACACGCTCACCACTGCCAAGACCATCCCCAATGACTCCCTGCCCACAGATAAAGGAGAGAAAAAACACCTGAAGGCGAAAATCAAGAAGACAGGGTCTTGGATTAAGCGCTTCGTCAGAGGGTTTGACGATTATGACACCGAATATATCGCCCCAAACTATTACAACTACACTGCGATGCTCCAAAACACCAACTTTTACCAGTTTTACCGGTTTAAGGGAACGGATGCCGATGGAAATTCGCAGTCGCTGCAGGCCGCCCCGCAACCGGGCTTCAAAGTGGGGCCTTACTTCGGATGGCGCTGGATTTTTCTGGGATACACCTTCGACATCGGCCACCCTCAGTCGGCCACAAAATCAACGGAGTTCAACCTAAGCCTCTACAGCAGCATGCTGGGGTGTGACTTGGTGTACATCCGCAACACTGGCGATTTCACGCTCCAAAAAACCTCTGGCTTTTCTGATGAAATCGCCCACAGCGTGCGCCGAAAGAAATTCTCCGGGCTTGACACCTACACCTTCTCGTTGGGGGCCTACTACGTGTTCAACCACCGCCATTTCTCTTATCCCGCAGCATTCTCGCAAAGCACGGTGCAAAGAAAGAGCTGCGGTTCGTGGCTACTTGGTTTTAACTATTCCCACCAAAGCGTCGACTTCGACCACACCCGTCTTCCAGCCCCATTGGTGACGCCCGATGAGGAAACGGGGAAAATCCCTCTCATCGATGAACTGAAGATTGCGAAGACCGACTATCGCAACTGCAGCATCAATGGTGGTTACGCCTACAACTGGGTGTTTGCTAAAAACTGGCTCTTTGCCGTTTCGCTGACACCCTCGCTCGGCCTTAAGTGGTCGAAGGGGGAACGGGTCAGAAGTGAAGACATTTGGGAGAACAACATAAAGAACTTCAAACTTGATTTCATCTCACGTGTGGGCTTAGTGTGGAACAACAGCCACTACTTCGCAGGCGCCTCTGTCATCACGCATGCCTACGACTACACCAAAAACAAATATTCTCTGAGCAACTATATCAACTACGTCAACATCTATGCCGGATTCATGTTCAACAAAAAGCGGCACTACCGCAACCAGCCGTCCCGCAAATGACGCGCCCCCAACATTGTCAACACCGGAAGCGCCTGTGGAGCACCATCCTCTGAAACCCTTTCTGCCCGAAGAGGCCAAAGTGCTTATGCTCGGAAGTTTTCCCCCGCCGCAAAAGCGGTGGTCCATCGATTTTTTCTATCCCAACCTCCAAAACGACATGTGGCGCATCTTCGGCCTCTTGTTTTATAACGACAAGAACGCCTTTGTCGATGTCCCCAACAAGCGCTTTAAGAAGCAGGCGCTCGTGGACTTCCTCACGAAGAAAGGCATCGCCATCTACGACACGGCCTGCGCCGTAAGACGATTGCAAGGAAATGCTTCCGACAAATTCCTCGAAATTGTCGCCCCAACAGACATCTCTGAACTGCTGAGCCACATTCCTCAATGCAAAGCCATCGTGACCACAGGACAGAAGGCGACCGACACGCTCTGCCAACTGTTTTCAACCACCGCCCCCTCCATCGGCAACGGTTGCCCCGTCTGCCTCAACGGAAGAAATCTAACATTCTTCCGCATGCCGAGTTCCAGCCGTGCCTATCCATTGAGTTTGGAACGTAAGGCTGCCTTCTATAAAGGCATGCTTGAAACCGTAGGCATACTGAATGGTTAGTAACGGAGAATGAATAAGTTAATAAATTTTGACAGGGCATAAGAAATAACTCCTTACTCCTCTAAATTGCTCAAGATTTTTTTCACCATTACTTAATCCCCAAACGCCCCCACCCATGAAAAAACAAGAACGCTATAACGCCATTCTCTCTTATTTCCAAGAGAACATGAACGCCACAGAAACCGAACTGGATTTTTCTTCGGCCTACGAGTTGCTCGTTGCTGTCATTCTTTCCGCCCAGTGTACAGACAAGCGCATCAACCAAGTGACGCCGCGCCTCTTTCGAGATTTTCCAACGCCAGAAGCCCTGGCGGCCACCACGCCAGAGGTGGTGTACGACTACATACACTCCGTGAGTTATCCCAACAACAAAGCCAAACACCTGGTGGGGATGGCGCAAATGCTGATGAAGGAATTCAACGGAGAAGTACCTTCCAACTTGGAAGAACTGACACAGCTGCCTGGCGTTGGGCGCAAAACGGCCAATGTCATACAGGCGGTCATCTTCAAAAAAGCGGCACTCGCTGTTGACACACACGTTTTCCGCGTCAGCCACCGCCTCGGTCTGGTACCGAAACGCTGCACAACGCCATACAGCGTGGAAATGGAACTGAAAAAACACATTCCTGAGAACCTGGTAGCCGCCTCACACTATTGGTTGCTACTCCACGGCCGCTATACCTGCACCAGCAGAAATCCCCATTGCGACAAATGCGCATTGGCTTACCTGTGCAAGAGCGAAGACAAAAGGGAGGCGCTTTGAATTGTTTCAAAACATCCCCTCTAACCACAACGAACTATCATAAAACGACCTACCTCTTTCTTGACAGGTTTCAAGAAAGAGGTAGGTCGGACTAAGAACCTGTCTATTAAACAGATATAACAACCGCCAAACCGAAAACAATAGACTTTTTCAATCCGCATGCGGAAACGCCTCAAGAAATATTAGAGAAATCTTTCCTATCTGCCGTCAAGAGGCGTAGATGCCGCCAAATCAGCTGATTCTGGGAAAGATTCTCATAAGGATCCCCTTCTATCACATTTGCAGCAGCCTCACGGCAAACTGCCATCAATTCGGAATCTCTGACAAGATCTGCCACCTTCAGTTCAAAGGGCAAACCGCTCTGCTCCGTGCCTTGCAAATCGCCAGGCCCGCGAAGCCGCAAATCTTCTTCGGCAATGCGGAAGCCATCCGTTGTTTCGGTCATGATTCCAATGCGACGGCGCGTTGTGTCGGAGAGTTTATGCGATGTCACCAAGATGCAATAGCTTCTGTCTGCGCCACGCCCCACTCTGCCCCTCAACTGATGCAGTTGGGAAAGACCGAAGCGGTCGGCATTCCAAACAACCATCACTGTGGCATTCGGTACGTTCACTCCCACTTCTATCACGGTTGTCGAGACCAATATCTGCGTTTCACGCGCCATAAAAGCCTGCATGGCGGCTTCTTTTTCCGCTGGCTTCATTCGTCCATGCACCTTTCCAACAGCGTAGCCTGGGAATGCCTCGCAGAGTTGCAAATAGCCATTTTCCAAATCCTTCAAATCGCTTTTCTCGCTCTCTTCAATGAGAGGGAATACCACATAGACCTGCCGCCCCTCAAGCAGTTGCCGCCGCATCCCCTCGAAGAGGTTTGGCAAATCGTATGACGTGTAATGAAGCGTTTGAACTGGTTTCCGACCAGGCGGCAGTTCGTCAATCACCGAAACATCAAGGTCGCCATAAACCGTCATGGCCAACGTTCGCGGTATCGGCGTAGCCGTCATGACCAAGATATGCGGCGGCCGCACATTTTTGTCCCAAAGCTTTGCGCGTTGCTTCACACCAAAGCGGTGTTGCTCATCAATGATGGCCAATCCCAAATTATGAAAAACCACCTTCGGCTCGATAAGGGCATGAGTTCCAACCAAAATATGCACATCGCCGTTTGCCACATCGGCCAAAACACGCTTACGCGCAGCGCCTTTCACATTACCAGTCAGGAGAGACACGCCCACTGGCATATCTTGCAGAAACCCCTTGAGCGTTTCCAGATGTTGCTCCGCCAAAATCTCTGTCGGCGCCATTAGGCACACTTGAAATCCGTTGTCAATCGCAATGAGCGCAGCCAAAAGGGCAACCATAGTCTTCCCGGAGCCCACATCGCCCTGAAGAAGGCGATTCATCTGCCGACCGACGCCCAAATCGCGGCGTATCTCTTTAACGACACGCTTTTGCGCCCCCGTCAAAGGAAACGGAAGATACTTCTCATAAAACGTATGAAACATTTCACCCACATGCGAGAACACGAAACCAGCATAATTCAGTTTGCGGTTTTTGGTATAGCGCAATATATCAAGCTGCAAATAAAAGAGTTCGTCGAACTTCAAGCGCCGACGTGCCGCTGGCAATTCTTCCGACGACTGCGGGAAATGAAGCGTCTGAACAGACGCGAGCAGCGGAGCGAGATGATATTTCTGGATAATGTAGTCGGGCAAAGTTTCAGGCATGTTATTGCCAACTGCCTTCAATGCGTTTCTCACCAATTCGCTGACCTGACGAGAATTAAACGAGAAACGTTTCATTTTTTCTGTGGTGTGATAATGAGGCTGCAAGGCCCAGGGAGACACCAAAGTCTGCCTTCTCGCCATCGCCGCTTCTTCATTTCCGAAAAGCGTCGGAACGTTGTTTTCCGTCTGAGCCCCAAGTTCCTCTGCCGTCCCGTTGCTGGGGTTTCCTTCTGAATCCTTCGGCGGATAAACCTCCAATTCGGGATGTGCAAAAGAAATACGGCCATTGAAAGATGAGGGTTTGCCAAAGAGCAAATATTTCTGGTCAAACCTCAGATTCTTCTCTATATATTTGAATGCGTTAAACCAGACAATCTCCACAAAGCCCGTCCCGTCGGTAAATATCGCCTTCAAGCGATGCTTGCGGCCTTCCCCCTCCGTTTCCAAATCTGTGATTTTCCCAACGATTTGCACGTAAGACATGTCTTCACGCAATTCGCGAATGGTGTATATCACGGAACGGTCAATATATTTAAAGGGAAAAGTGTACAACAAATCCCTCACGGTAAACACCTTAAGTTCGTCACCGAGAGTCTTCGCACGATTGGGCCCTACGCCCTTCAGAAACTTTATATCTTGGTTTAATATATCCGCCACAACATTTTTTGCTCACAGAAAACGCCGACGATCAAGAAATCATCATCCCTTTTCTGACATTCTCAACAACTTCTGCCGTCACAAACTCAGACGCAATGGCAAAAGCAAATTCAATGGCGGCACCAGGGCCGTTGCCGGTGATGATTTGCCCATCTTTCTCAACGGCATTTCCTGTCACATTTGCTTCAATCAGATACTCTTCAAATCCTGGATAGCAGGTGACACGCTTGTTTTTCAGCAATTCCATCTGTCCGAGCACCATCGGTGCTGCACAAATGGCGGCCAAAAGCTTTCCGCTTCTATAAGCCGCTCTGATGGCCTTGCGCAAACAATCGCTCGCAGCAAGCGTACTGGCACCTGGCATGCCTCCAGGCAAAATGATGCCTTCCGTTTGATTCATATCAGAAACACGCAATAGCGTATCTGCCTGCACGGGAATATTGTGGGCTCCAACCATAAGCCTCTTTCCCGTCACACTGATGATCTGTACTTCCAAACCACACCGACGAAGAATGTCAATCGTTGCCAAAGCCTCGATTTCCTCAAATCCGTCTGCTAATACAATGTGCAACATAAAAGTTTTGGATTAATTAGGTTCCTATCTTAGTTATTGTGCTTGAGTTGGGGAATTTCAAAATGCCCCTCCTTTAAATAGACATGAAATATCTGTGATTCCTGAAGCAACTATATCCTACTTGTCAAACAAGGTCTTCAAGGAAAGGGGAAACGCCTGAGAGAATCGCGAAGCCCCCCACAGAAACACATGTTCCCGTCATCGCAAACACTGCAGATAACGCTGAATCGTTGTCTCCAATCCCAGGTAGAGGGCATCACAAATCAAAGCATGCCCTATGCTCACTTCATCAAGCCAAGGAATCTGCTGATGAAAATAGGCAAGATTTTCCAAGCTCAAATCATGTCCAGCATTTAGTCCGATGCCAATCTCTCTGCATTTTTGTGCCGCCTCAACAAAAGCCTGCACAGCCGCCTCGCGATTGGAGGCATAATTGACAGCATACGGCTCCGTATAAAGTTCCACTCTGTCGGCACCGACCCTTGCGGCCGCCTCAACCATTTCCGGTTGTGCATCAATGAAAACAGAGGTGCGGATTCCGTGGTCCTTGAATTTGCGAATAACTTCCGTCAGAAACTCAGCATGTTCCCCCACCTGCCATCCATGATTTGATGTCAGCTGATTGGGAGCGTCAGGCACCAACGTCACCTGGGCTGGCTGAACCTCACACACCAAATCGCAGAAATCCGCACACGGGAATCCCTCAATATTAAATTCCGTTGTCAATATTCCCTTAAGGTCGCGAACATCCTGATAGCGGATGTGACGTTCATCGGGCCTCGGATGCACCGTGATGCCCTGCGCTCCAAAACGCTCACAATCTAAAGCCACCGAAGTGACACAAGGATTATTTCCGCCACGAGCATTACGCAAAGTGGCCACCTTATTAATATTGACGCTTAATTTTGTCATGATTCTTTTTCTTGTAATACGGAGAAAATAAGTAATTTTGCTTCAAGTACTTCGTTTCGCATGAAATGAAAACCTGAGGCTTCGTCATTTTCTGAAAAGCCCTGATGTCATTTTCATACGCCTGATTACCAACTTTACTGCAAAAGTACTAAAACTTCACGTTTCGGCTGGTCTGACCAAAGATTTTTTACAAGCCGCAAATATAACAAAACATAAAATTTTATGAGAATCGCACTTCTTGGCAATGTTTTCCAAACCAAAAAGAACGCCTATATCAAACGCGTCCTGAAAAAACTCGCCGAACTGCAGGCCGACATCTGCATTGAAGAAGGATTTGCGGATTTCTTAAACCGCGAACTTTGCGTCAGCCTCAACGGTATGGACACCTTCAAAATGCCGCATCTGAAAGCCGACTTGGTCATTTCTATGGGGGGCGACGGCACTTTTCTGACCTCGGCAGCGCAAGTCGGCGCACGCGGCATTCCCATATTGGGCATCAACACTGGGCGTCTGGGTTTTCTGGCAGACGTGTCACCGGAAGACATTGAAAACGCCCTGGATGCCGTGTTCGACGGAAGATACACGATTGAACAACGTGCCGTCATCGCCATGACTCTTGACGGCGAAACATACCACGGATACCCCTATGCCCTGAACGAAGTTGCCATTCTCAAGCACGACAATTCTTCGCTCATCGAGATTGACACACACATCAACGGGGCACTCCTAACCAACTATATGTCGGACGGCCTCATCATCAGCACGCCGACTGGTTCCACAGGATATTCCCTCAGTGTCGGCGGCCCCATCATCGTGCCGCGCTCTGGCACTTTCTGCCTGTCGCCCGTTGCATCACATAGCCTGAGCACACGCCCAGTTATTGTTTGCGACGATGTCGTGATAACCCTTCGCGTGAGAAGCCGCAGCCACAATTTCCTAATTGCCGTGGACGGCCGAAGCGAGAGTATTTCAGAAAACACGACCATCACCCTGCGACGCGCCCCATACGCCATTGGAGTCATGAAGGTTATGCACCAAAATTTCTTCGACACTCTGCGAGACAAAATGATGTGGGGAGCCGACCAACGAATTTAGACAACAAGAAACATGTCCTCACTCAAGAAGACCAGACAAATCGCAACCTACCTGTGGCACACATGGAAGGGATACCGCCTGCAAGCTTTGCTGAACATGACCATCGGACTGCTCTCGGTCGTTTCCGCCTTGGCTTTTGTTTGGGCCACGAAACTCGCCATTGACATTGCCACGCAGGTCAAAACCGACATGCCGCTTTCAACGGCCATCTTCATCTTGGCGCTCATCCTGATAATCGAACTGGCCATTGGCATTTTCTCCAGATGGATCAGAGCGCTACTTGGCGTGAAGGCGCAAAACAAAATGCGCTTACACATTTTCACCAAACTGATGAATGGGGAATGGAACGCACTGAGGGCTTTCCATTCTGGCAACCTGATAAACAGAATGGAACAGGACGTCAACGGCATCGTTAATTTCCTGACTGAAAGCATCCCGTCGCTCGTTTGCACGCTGGCACAATTCACTGGAGCTTTCTTTTTCCTTTTCTTCATGGACAAGCAACTGGCATGTATCGTGGTGCTCATCCTGCCGTTTTTCGTCATCTGCAGCAAGCTCTATGTGAAACGAATGCGCAAAATAACCCACAATATCCGCGACAAGGAAAGTGCCGTTCAATCAACCATACAGGAATGCCTGCAACACGTTCTCATCATCAAAACGCTACGACGCGCTGTCATGGCTGCCGAAAGGCTCCACAACCTGCAGAACACACTCCATAAAGAGGTCATCCACAAAACGCGCTACTCCACCCTCTCTTCCGGCCTCATCAACGCCGGCTTTGCCATCGGATATTTCGCCACATTCACCTGGGGCGTTTTCAGTTTGCAAAGCAACGTCATCACATACGGCGCACTGATTGCCTTCATTCAACTGGTCGGACAGATTCAAAGCCCCGTCAGAACTCTTTCCAAATTTGTGCCTATATTTATCGAAGCTTTCACGGCTGCTGAGCGCATCATGGAAATCGAACAAATCCAGCAGGAAAAAGCAACGCAACCAACTGGCACTACAAAAGAGCTCTCCGACCCTTCACACTGCACTGGCATCAAGATTTCCAACCTCACATTTGCCTATCCCAGCAACGAGCAGAAAGCGAGCAAGAATATCTTCAAGGATTTCAGCTACGATTTCCGCCCGGGAAACATCATCGCCATCGTCGGAGAAACCGGGGCGGGAAAAACAACACTGATTCGTCTGCTCCTCGCACTGACCCAGCAAACGGAAGGAAACATTCTGCTCTACGACGAAAAGGGCAACTCTGCCCCAATCAACGCTTCAACAAGATGTGCCTTTTCTTATGTTCCACAAGGAAACACACTGCTAAGCGGCACCATACGTGAGAATCTTCAATGGGGCAATCCTCAGGCCACCGACACGGAAATGAAACTGGCACTCAGGGATGCCGCAGCGCATTTCGTGTTCGACAAACCGGAACAACTCGACTCGCGATGCGGAGAAATGGGAGACGGGCTTTCTGAGGGGCAAGCGCAACGCATTGCCATCGCCCGCGCCCTATTACAAAAGGCTCCAATCCTGCTTCTCGACGAAGCAACATCTTCTTTAGACCCAGAGACGGAGAGCATGGTGTTGAAAAACATCGTTTCACACCACACCACGCAAACCATCATCCTCATCACCCACCGCCCAGAAGCCCTTAAATATTGCCAACAGACGCTACGCCTCAAATAACCTCTCCAAATATTTTTACGGGAAGCGCAGGCACATTTTCGAGCAATTTCTCCCCAAGCGTACCTCAGCTTTCTCTCTCCAAACAAAAAAACGCCAACAAAATTTGGCCAGTATAAAAATAAGAACTATCTTTGCACCGCATTTGGGTAAGTGCTGCACGGCCAGCTCCCTTCGAATCCTCCAGGGCTTGACCGCAGCAAAGGTAGTTGGTTGTAGCGGCGCGATGCAGAGAGCTTACCCACCCGCCTCTTTAGCTCAGTTGGCCAGAGCACGTGATTTGTAATCTCGGGGTCGTTGGTTCGAATCCGACAAGAGGCTCAAAGCTGAATCCTTTGGATGAAGCAAGTTTCGGGGTGTAGCGCAGTCCGGTTAGCGCACCTGCTTTGGGAGCAGGGGGTCGTGGGTTCGAATCCCGCTACCCCGACAATAATTAAACCGCTGATAATTAGATATCCACTAATTGTCAGCGGTTATTTTTTTTAGCTCTTTATTTAAATATTAAAGCACTAAATTTATGCCGTATTGTGCCGAAACTTCTTAAATAGAACTGGTATAAAACGCCACCATCCAACATAAAAAATGCTGGATGGTGGTAGGAACGGCAGACGTGTCCCTTTTGGGGGATTAAACGCTCCCGCCGCAATGCAAAAATACAAATATTGAATGGAACAAAAAATGTCCACATACAATAATTGCGAAACTTTTTTAGATTTCATTAAATCACTCATGTAAATGCGATACGCAGACTCACAAAAAAACAATGCGTCGCAGCCCCCCCCTTAGCCAATTACATTGTTGATAATTTAGCGTTTTAATTTTTAAATAAAGAGTCAAAAAAATAGCCGCTGACAATTAGTGAATATCTAATTATCAGCGGTTTAATTATTGTCGGGGTAGCGGGATTCGAACCCACGACCCCCTGCTCCCAAAGCAGGTGCGCTAACCGGACTGCGCTACACCCCGATGCTTGCTTCATCCAAAGGATTCAGCTTTGAGCCTCTTGTCGGATTCGAACCAACGACCCCGAGATTACAAATCACGTGCTCTGGCCAACTGAGCTAAAGAGGCATACGACTTGGTTTCCCAAACGCGATGCAAAATTATAATATTTTTCCGATTACACCAAATAAAATTGGATTTATCTTCTGACATTCCTGTATTTTTCTGTTTTCAGCACTGTTTCACGACGCAAAATAACGCCAGTCTGCCATTACCTTCAAGAAGCAACAGGAAACCAGACGCTTTTCCAGCCATCGCAACAACACTGCCGACGACCCGACAATCCATCAAGCAAACTTGCCAGCGAACGCTGTCCCAGGTTCGGTTGTGTCTCGTCCCAGGTTCGGTTGTGTCTCGTCCCAGGTTCGGTTGCGTCTCGTCCCAGGTTCGGTTGCGTCTCATCCCAGGTTCGGTTGCGTCTCGTCCCAGGTTCGGTTGCGTCTCGTCCCAGGTTCGCTATCAAATAGAGGGAGTCTGACAGAAATCATAAGCCTTAACCCTGAAATGGTAATTCCGCCATCACCACCCTCCATCATAAGAAAAACAGATTGGAGCATTCTCTGGAACAAAAACGATTGGATTCTCCATAATTTTAAGCGACATTTCAGCAACATCACCAACCGCCACTCTTTCCCGTTCAACACAGATTGTCCTCCTGAATATCAAACCTTACCTCTTACCAAGTCCCCGCCCGAACAATCTTCTCAAAACGCGAGCCAACAAGTTATCAGTACAAATAAAAAAAGGACACTTGATTGCTCAAATGTCCTTTTTTGAGGTACCCAGCAGATTCGAACTGCTGTACACGGTTTTGCAGACCGCTACCTAGCCACTCGGTCAGGGTACCGTTGTTGCTTGTTTGCGAGTGCAAAGTTAAAAATTTATTTTCACTCCACCAAACTTTTCGGCAAAAAAATATCTCTTTTTATCAAAAATATGGCAGACACATATAGTAAAGAACCACTATTTCAGCTATTTATAGAAGACGACTAATCAGAGGGTGACAAAATTCAGATGCAGAGGTATCAGAAGAAACACACAAGAGCACGACCTGCACTTGACTTTCTACGCAGTTTGAAACCGTCGTCTTTCTCACATTCACGGCATACGCCCACTAACTCCACACCAAACTCCCTCACAAAGCCCTGCCAAAAACAATAATACCAAAGGCGACAAAAAGACAGGTCAAAATTGCTCAACTTATTCTTTCACCATTACTAAACTAATTTTGAACACCTACTTAAGAAATTATGCCTTACTCCACACTTCACAAAATTGGTCAAATTATTTTTTACCATTACTTATTTCTTCAGCATTACTAATTTGATTAATTTTGCATACCATTTCACATTCGCAACCTGCCTGTCTCTCACATTCATTGGAAATACATACCGCCAAATGGACAAGCAACGAAATATGCGATTCAAGACTTGAATAACAACCATGATTAAATTTATATGTTTTGGAAGCGGCAGCAGCGGAAACTGCTATTACATAAACGCCGACGGATATGGGCTTCTCATTGATGAGGGCATCGGCATACGGAAATTCAAGAAGTATTTCCGCGACTACGGCCTCTCGTTCGGAGACATAAAGGGAATCCTTGTCACGCACGACCATGCCGACCATGTGCGTGCCGTTGGAGCGGTTTCTATTGAATTTCATCTGCCTGTTTATGCCCTGGCAGACGTGTATATGGGCATGAACCGTAACCGCTTCGTACGCAAGAAAGTACCCGCCCCTCTCGCCAACACCATCGTTGCGGGAGAAACTTTTGATTTAGGACCATTTGAAATCACCCCATTTCAGGTTCCGCACGATAGTGCAGACAACTGTGGATATTTCATCAGCGTCAACAACACCACCTTTTGCTTGATGACAGACGTTGGACACGTGACGGAAACAATGCGACACCACCTCTCTAACGCGAAATACATCGTGGTGGAATCAAACTACGACGCATATATGCTTGAAAACGGACGCTACCCGCGCCACCTGAAAGACCGCATACGGAACGGCACTGGACACATGGACAATGCTGACACGGCCAAACTATTGTCGGAATGCCTGTCGGCTGACGCACGACACATCTGGCTATGCCATCTCAGCGAAGAAAACAACCGGCCAGACTTGGCCATACAGACGGTTTCTGAAGCACTGAAACAAGCTGGACGATTGTCTGAAGACGACCCTCTGACGCTTGAAGCGCTACAACGCACCCACCCCTCTAAATTATATGAATTAAAGTAGCGCTTCCACCCAGACAGCCAAGTGAATGTGGCTTCAATGCTGGATTGCTGTTTTTCGTAACGGCATACTTTTGCAAGAAAAACGAAACGGCCTCGCCGTCATCTTCTCCCTCATCGGAGAAATGACAGCGAGACCGTTTCGGTTTTCTGTGCACTCGATGTTCAGAACGGCAAGCCGACCGCAAAATGGAATGTGAAATCTCGCGAGAACACAGGATGTATAATAGGATAATGTCCCTTCCCGCTTTCAACTGTTGGATTGATGGCTTTCATGCCGGCGTCCAAACGCAGCACGAAATAGTCCAGATTGAAACGCAAGCCCAAACCATAGGACACTGCTATCTGCTTGTAAAAACGGTCGAAACGAAACTGTCCGCCAGGCTGATCTGCATAGTTCTTTGTGTTCCAAATGTTTCCTGCGTCGATAAAAGCGGCGCCATGAAATTTCCAAAACAAATGCGTTCGGTATTCCACGCTCAAATCGAGCTTAAGATTTCCGGTCTGGTTGATGAAATCAATTTTCCCATCGTTTCCTTTGTAGCTGCCTGGACCAAGTTCTCTGACACCCCAACCACGCACACTGTTTGCACCTCCCGAGAAATAACGCTTTTCATACGGCAAGATACTGGAGTTTCCGTAAGGCAGGGCAACGCCGAAGCCGGCATGCAGGGCCATGGAGTTTCGCTCATCAATCACAAAACTTTTGGCATAATCGAAGTCCACTTTTGCATATTGCGAATAGGCAATGTTCATCAAACTATATTGCCCGCTAGACACCCGCTGCGCTCCCAAAAGCTTTGACATGCCATATAGCAAATTTCCCGCAGACTCCACGTTGAAACGTATCTGATACCCATTCGTGTGATACAGACCCATAGCCGTTGAGGTGTTCAGGGAGTTGTAGGTGAAGCTATACCCCATTCTCATGATGAAGAGATTCTCATAACTATAACGCAACACGGCGTAGTGTGGGTCGTCTCCCTCCAGATATTCCTTTCGGAAGGTATCTGAAATCCAAGGCATGAAAACGTAATTGAGACTCACCAAATCCAGCCGATGGCGCCAACGAGGGGAGAATGTGGGCGACCAACGGTATGTCCAACCGCCAGTCAGCACACGGCGATGAAACTCCGGACGGTTTTGAGAATCATACATCACGTTCAGTTCTGAATTGGCTTTCAATCCCTGCCTGTGTCTTTCGGAAATGCCAGGAAAGAGAAATGAAGGGAACCGCAAGGCGGCCTCTGCACTATATTCCAGGTAATTCTGATTGTTGTATCCTTCCAAACCGGTAATGGCCTCGTATGCGCCACGCAATTTCAGCGACAAACTTTCCGCACCGCGAAATATGTTTTTGTTGGAATAAGTGAGCACCAAAGCCGCACCTAAATTCCCCGATGTGTTTGTTCCCTCGACTTCGGCGCTGACACTGTTGGGCATGTTGAGATTGACATTAACATCGCAATCAAGCAGCGCACTATCGGTGGGAACTTCCCGAAAACGAACGGCGGAATAGCCCACTGAAGGAAGACTGTTGATGCTGCTGTAGGTGTTGCGCAAATCTGTGGCACGATAGAGGCTGTCGGGACGAATATACATGTGGCTGTCGTACACACGGCGATACATCTTCAAGCCATCACCATAATAGATGTCTAATCCGTGGTATGGCGAAACGCCTTTCTCCTCGCCTTGCGCCACGTCTTCATATATATTCACCTTGCGTATCTTGAATTTTTGATAGACGCGCGTGGAATCCATGCCATTGGGAATTTTAACGCGCAGCGTCAGATTGACACTATAATCATCGGCTGCCGTATCGGCCCTGAAGGAAACAAATTCCTTGTGAAGGTGATAATATCCTTGGTCTCGCAGAAGGTTCACCAAACGGGAACGCTCGTCATTGAGCAGAGAGGCATCGAGCGGCATACCACGGTAGAGTTTTGAAGAGGAGATGGTTTTCATCACCGCCTGTTCCACCTCCGCATCGTCAAACTCATAATGGATGTCACCGACATAAGTGCGCAATCCCGGATGGATTTTATAACGCAAATTCACACGCCTTCCACGCACCAAGGAGGTGTCGGCCTCTACGCTGGCGTGCAAAAAACCGTGGTTGTTCAACGCCGCTTTCAATGCCGAAAGCGACTCTTTGGTTTCTGCCTCGTTATATATCACTGGGGCCTCACCAATTCTCCGTATGAAACGATTGAAACGGCGCAAACTGTCTTTCCCTTGCATGCAATAGACGCCAAGGGGAACTTTCATCAGGCTGAACCAACGCGAATTTGGCTCCTGACGAACGTATGCGCGATATGAACCGGGCGAAATCTGCTTGCTGTCGCTCTGCATTTTCACGGAAGACAGCATCGCTTCATCGTCTGGCACAAAACGCAACGCAGAACACCCCGCAAGCAGCAGTGTGCTGGCGAATAGGAAGAAACACCGCAACATGCTTCCAACAATTTCACGGTTTCGCTTAATTTTGACCATAAATCATATTGATTTGACTACAGAAGTAAAGAGGGCACACACGATAGAAGAACAGCCGAACAGCATCATTTGGAAGCCTCGGATGCCTCCCAGGCCTCCCATTCCTTCATGGCATCCTGCCAAGAGGTTTCTTCGCCTGCCTCAACAGCCATCTCGGCCCGCTTGGCTTCATCTCTCGCTTTGTCTCTCGCCCGCTTTTCCTTCATGGCTGCAATGGTGGCATCGTCCAAAATCACGATGGCACCGCGCTCAACTGCCCTCAAAAGGTCGTCTTCACCAAAAGCCTTTCCCGGCTCATTGAAATCCGCAATATTGAACTCATAATCCACACGCAACTGGTGGCGAATTTGTTTTTGTCCGAATCGATTGGCCGCATTTTTCAGACGAAGCAACTTACCGATTTCCTTTATTTCCTTTTCGGAATATTTGTTTCTTCCCATAAACAGGCATTCAACTTTTAACGATTATTTCCACAACAACTAAGGGCGCATACCGTTCATAGTATGCACCCTTAGCTTATTAAGTAGGTGTTCAAAATTAGTTTATACTATCCATGTAGGGATAAACCAGTTTAAACTAATTTTGAACACCTACTTATACCTCAGATTTTTACTTTGCAAAGCTAACTGAGCGGGTCTCACGGATCACCGTAATCTTCACCTGGCCCGGATAAGTCATCTCGTCCTGAATGCGCTTGGCGATTTCGCCGCTCAAGCTCTCAGTCTGCTTGTCGTCAATCTTGTCGGCACCGACAATCACTCTCAACTCGCGACCTGCTTGGATGGCATACGTTTTCGTAACGCCAGGATAGCTCATTGCGATGTTTTCAAGATCGTTCAAACGCTTGATGTAAGCTTCAACGATTTCACGACGTGCACCCGGACGGGCACCACTAATGGCGTCGCACACCTGAACGATTGGCGCTAAGAGCGTCGTCATTTCCATTTCATCATGGTGGGCACCTATTGCATTGCAGATTTCAGGTTTTTCCTTGTATTTTTCAGCCAACTTGGCACCATAGAGTGCGTGTGGCAATTCGCTCTCTTCATCGGGCACCTTACCGATGTCGTGCAAGAGACCTGCACGCTTGGCTTTCTTCGGATTCAATCCCAATTCGGCAGCCATCACGGCACAAAGGTTGGCCGTTTCACGCGCATGCTGCAAAAGGTTCTGACCATAAGAAGAACGGTATTTCATCTTACCAATGATGCGGATGAGCTCAGGATGCAAACCGTGAATGCCTAAGTCAATGGCCGTTCGCTTACCGGTCTCGATCACTTCTTCCTCAATCTGCTTCTTCACCTTGGCAACGACTTCTTCAATGCGAGCAGGGTGAATGCGGCCGTCTGAAATCAACTGATGGAGCGCCAAACGGCAGATTTCACGACGCACAGGATCGAAAGCGGAAATCACAATGGCTTCTGGCGTGTCGTCAACCACAATTTCAACGCCTGTGGCTGCTTCCAAAGCACGGATATTACGTCCTTCACGACCAATGATGCGACCTTTAACCTCGTCGTTGTCGATATGGAACACTGTCACGCTGTTTTCAATGGCGGTTTCCGTTGCAACACGCTGGATGGTCTGAATCACGATGCGCTTGGCTTCCTTATTGGCCGTCATTTTAGCGTCGTCCATGATTTCGTTGATATACGACTGGGCATTGGTGCGGGCTTCATCCTTCAAAGAATCCACCAAACGCTTCTTGGCTTCCTCTGCCGACAAACCGCTGAGTTCTTCCAGTTTCTCGCGCTCTTTGAGTTGCATCTTCTCCAACTCCTCTTCCTTGGTTTTCAAAAGCTGGGCATGAGCATTGAGCTTGTTCTGCGTGTTGTCGAGTTCAACTTTGCGTTTTCCCAAGTCTTCCTGCTTCTGCGAAAGACTCATTTCGCGCTGCTTGAGTTTGTTTTCAACCTGAAGAATCTTTTGGTTTCTCTGCTGTACTTCCTTTTCAAGCTCAGCTTTCTTGTTCAAGAATTTCTCCTTGACCTCCAACAACTTCTTCTCTTTGATGACATCGGCTTCTTTTGCTGCCTCATCCAGCACACGTTTATACTTGCTTTTGAGGACATATTTTAAGGCGCCGAATTCAATGGCACCAGCAATAATCAGCGCCACGACAATCCATACATATTCCATTACGTTAATTTATATTCGGGCATTTCCCAATACGGCCGCCGCGAGAAAAACTTTTCCGCTTCCCTCCCATCCTTCTTTTTTTTCATGAGAGGCTTTAGCCGGCCAATTTCTGGAACGCCTCATTTAGAAATTGGTTACTGTTTGTTTTGAACACCGCCATCCGCTGCCTCCAGGCCACTTCCTGCGGTTTCACATCCAAGCGCTTCTTCAATCTCACGCGTCAGCGCCGACACAGCCTCGTCATAAGGTTTGGTGTCGTTGTTGCTTTGAGCCTGAAGAGCTTCAACGGCAAAATCAAGCAATGTGATTGAAACACAACTTTCATAGCTCAGATTCGGATAACTCTCCTGATAGCGCCCAAGACGTTCGTTGATATTCTTGGCAGCCTTGCGGAAAATCTCCTCCTTGTCACGACGAATGGTGATTGGATGCATCTGCTTTCCAATCATCAATTGGATGCTCAGTTTGTCGTTGACGGACGACACTTTATCTGCCATAATTACCTGAATTTTAAAGATTTGAACAACCGGAAACTTCCTGACACCGACAAACTTCCTTATAAATATGAAAGCTTTGCCGCTCGTTGAGATTAAACATTCAACAAGGCGATACACTTGTCAACCTCCTTGACCAGGCCGTTGAGACGCTTTCGCACATCCCGCACATCTTCGCCAGAGACTTCAAGCACCTTTGCCGTCTTAAGCGTGTCGTACTGCTTCTTCAAGGCTACATTTTCAGCTTGCAATTTGGACATACTTTCCACCTGAAGCGCCATTTTTTCAAGCAGTTCTTGATTTTTAGCTTCCAGGTCTTTGTATGACAAGATGAGTTGCCTCACTCTTGTTTCCAATATGCGCAGGTTGTTTTCTTCCTCTTTTGTCATGTAGTCTCTTGCTGTTGACAGGTGTCTTTCCCTGTGGGCAAATCAAATGCGCTGTCAATGTTTTCGTTTCCTGTTTGATTTCTGCATGCACCGCTTGAAACAAGAGCACGCTGACGATGAGATTGCGTCTCCGTTCAACGAATCTGAAAGTATCAGCAGTGCAGCAACAGGCATCGTTGGGTTATTTCTTGGCGTCTTTTTCCTCAACATCCTTTGGTTTCGGCTCTTTCTTAGCCAAGATAACGATGTTATAGACATATTCCGCCATCCATTCGCCGCTGTATCCAAGCTTCTGCTGATACTGGCGAACACTCATACAGGCCTTTCGCACATCGTCTTTCTTCCAGTTGTCTTTCGTCAAGACATCGTTCACGGTTTTCTGCGTCATGGTACGCAACGCGTTTTTCATGAAGCCAGGCACGCGGAACTTCCATTTCATCAAGTTTCCCATAACCATCATAAGCTCCTGAGAGAATCCCTGGAAAGCAAAGAAATAAGGTTGCACGCCATTCAGGTTCTTGCAGTTGCGCTTGATGCTCATATCAATTTCCTTGAAAAAATTGTCGGAGATGCCATAGATTTCAGAGAGGAGTTTCTTGCAGCGGTTTTTCTCACCCAACCCCAACTTGTTGTTCACCGTTGGCACGTGCAACGTCTGTTTAAACAAACGAAGGTCGGGCAAAGCCGCCAAGTTGTTGATACCCAAATTGGCCGCCATAACCGCCTGGTAGTAGACACGGATAAGGGTCATGAAATCTTCCATGCCTCCGACGCGCCAACCTTGTTCGGCTACAGATTTTTTTCCAAATATGTTTAATATTCCCATACTATTTGCACTATATCAAAAAAAAGATTTATACTATTGTTTCTTGTGATACCAGAGAAGTCTGCCAGATTCCTTTCAGGCTTTACCAAGTGCTAAAATCAGCCCGACTCCTTTTTGTTCAATTTGCAAAGTTACATTTTTTTTTGAAAGTAGCAACTTATAGCTTAACTTTTTGAACCAGACGTTGCAATTGAGTTCTCCCACGCAGACTTTTTGATTTTTCTGGCGCGAGGAGTTGAATGCTATCAAAAGCCACATGGCGTGAGAAATCCATGAAGCACAGACGAGCAAACACCCCATACAACCCCACCCCAACTTATAACAATGGCGGAAGAGTCAGCATGAGCGCCTTTGAAAATAATACAACGCCAGCCTGCTCTTCCGCCATTACACTATTGGGGCATACCGATTAATGAAACATGCCGATTACAGAAACGTTTCCTTGTTCCTAAGATTCTCAGACAAGTAGGTGGTCAAAAATATTCTTATATTTGAAATGCCCTTGGCATATATGACCTACTTACGTTCAGCATCAACAACCAGAACCGTCAAGACTACAGGATTCCGCCTCTGCCGCATGTTGCGCCATCAATCCGGCTTCCTCCGGCACAAGCGTCACGCGCCCGTCTTCGAGCACGAAACAAGGGATTCCTATGTATCCTTCGCGTTTGGCTTCGTCAAAAACCGAACTGGTATCTCTCAAACGAAGAAATTCCTTCAGGTTTCTGACGTGCTGCCCGATTTCAATGATTTGATAGGACGGATTATTCTCCACCTGCCGTTTGATGTCAATGCAGTCCGGGCATGTGTCCATGCTGTATATTTTTATCATGAGTGTCTATTGTCTTTAGAAATTAAACGTATGCCTGGAAAGGACAGGGCTATTTGGAAATGGCTTTTTGACGCTCGAGGCCACAAGCCATCAGCGACGCACGAAGTCGTGGCGGCGCCCAAAATGCCGCATTTTCTCAGTCAGCGTATAGAATGGCTGGGCCAAGAGCCGCCCCCACAAACCTAACCAGCAGAAACGACGTTCTCCCAAACTATCGGTACACCGACGCAAAAACCATCCCGGCAACACGACATCTAATATCATCAGCAAAAAAACTGACGCGTCATACGGAATGTCATCCGTTGCATATTTTTGAGCTTCCACCAGAACTTCTACACGCAAAAGCAGGTAGGCCATCAAGGCCAACAAGAAGAGCCACGTCATCCATGTGGCTGCGCTCTCACGATAACGGAATAAACGTCCTCGCCACGACAAACGGCGAAGTGCCTCGCGGTGTGCCGCCTGTTGTGCCAGCAAAAGGGGACGCGACGGCAGATGCTGCATCATGGTGGCTTCTGGTCGTACTTCTACCAAGGTGCGGGATTTGCACGAAAGAGCATCCACGAGCAAATCGTCTTCGCCACAAGAGACATTGAGACTGTCGGCGTAACCTTTATTGGCCATGAACCAACTTTTGCGCACTGCCATATTAGAGACATCTCCGCCAAAAGCTTTTCCTACAGGCGTTGCAAATTGGCGACTCCACATGCGATGTGTTCCAAACGCAGCCCTATAACGCAGCAACTGGCGACGCAACCGATTGAAGATGGCACTGCGAGACATCTGCGTGCCATCATCGACATAATTGGCATATCCCAAAACGAAATCAGATTCATCCGAGAAACGGGAAGCCATCAATCTGAGCCAAGAGACATCTGCTGGCTGACAATCGGCCTCGGTCAAAACCACCCAAGGTGCCCTGGCAGCCCTTACGCCAAGCGTGATGGCCAATTTTCTCCGGTCGAGGTAACGGGAAGAGGCTGGAACAAAGGTGTATCGCAGATTGGAATGCTCCGAAGAAAGATGATTGATCAACGCACGGGTCTCGTCGGTTGAAGCCTCATCCACAATAATGATTTCAAACGCCGACAAATCCTGATTCAAAAACGCTGGCAGATTTTCCCGTAACGTGTCTGCCTGATTGCAACACGGAATAACCACACTCGCACGCGGCAAAGGGCGGGCAAATGCCGAAATCCCCTCCTGCGCATCCATTGCCGGCGCAGGAACATCCTGAATGTTTTCTCCCCTACGCAACCGGCGATTTATCTTCCACGGAAGCAGATAATCCCGCCAGCGCCACCGCCAGGCAAGCAGCAGGCTCAACGCCATAGCGCCGACAAGCCAAGGTTGCAGACCTAAAATAGATTCATTTAATATGCTCGTAAACATTTCACTTAAACTTCCATTTATCTGCGGCGACGGAACTCAGAACAAGTAACCGCCGTTGCTATTGCCACATTAAGACTTTCCACTGTCGGCCGGCCCTCAGGAAAATTCGGAATAGTGATTCGCCGCGAAACATGTTGCTCAACGGCCTGAGAGATTCCCTTTCCCTCATTGCCCATGACGATGATGCCATGAGAAGTCAGTGTGGATTCATACAAATTATCGCCGTCCATAAACGTGCCATAAACTGGCATCTGTCCCTTATTCTCCTCCAGCCACTGCGGCAGGTCGACATAAAAGACATTCACACGCGCCAAGGCCCCCATTGTTGCCTGCACAACCTTAGGAGAAAAAGCGTCGGCCGTTTCACGCGAGCATACGACATTCGAAATACCAAACCAATCGGCCAAACGAATAATGGTGCCTACATTCCCAGGGTCTTGCACACCGTCGAGCGCCAACACCAAATCATCAGGATTCACTTCAAACGCCACTTTCCGATCTGGCTTTTCAAACACGGCCAACGCCTCATGCGCTGTTGTCAGGGCCGACGCCTGAGAAAGTTCCCTTGACGTAACGACATCAATTTCTTCAGCGGTCACTTCTGGATGCTTGTCAAGATATTCCTGCGTGGCAACAAGAAGACGCATACGGAAAGCGCCGGAGAGCTCCCCTATCACTTTTGCTCCTTCAGCCAGAAAAGCCCGCTCCGCATCCCGGTATTTCTTCTGCGTAAGCGAACGCACGAACTTGAGTTTGTTTTTACTCCACATTTTTGAATACTTTTGGCATGTTCCAAAAAACCGTCTATACCCATTCCCGACAGGAAAACGATACAGACGGTTTGTTGTAATGTATATATTCTAAAATATTAGTCCTTGATGATTCCGAGTTCAACAAACACCTTGCGGAGAGAGTCAACAGCGCGGTCAACCTGCTCATGCGTATGGGTTGCCATCAATGCAACGCGAACCAAAGTATCTTGGGGCGCACATGCTGGCGGAATAACCGGATTAATGAAAACGCCTTCCTCAAAAGCACGTGCCGTGGCAACGAAGGTCTTCTCCGTGTCGCGAACGTAAAGCGGGATAATCGGAGATTCCGTTTCACCGATTTCAAAACCAGCCTCGCGGAAGCGCTTCAACGCATAGCGCGTCACATCCCAAAGAGCCTCAATGCGCTGCGGTTCTTCCTGGATGATATGCAATGCTTCGAGCGCGGCAGCAGTGGCAGCCGGCGTATTGGATGCACTGAAGATATAAGTACGTGCGTTATGGCGCAACCAATTGATGATGGTTTCGTCGGCAGCGATAAAACCGCCGATTGAAGCCAACGACTTGCTGAAAGTACCCATAATCAAGTCGACCTCGTCAGTCAGACCGAAATGGTCACACACGCCTCGTCCCTGACGACCAAACACACCAATACCGTGTGCTTCGTCGACCATGATGGTTGCATTGTATTTATGCTTCAAGCGCACGATTTCCGGCAAGTTTGCCAAGTCGCCCTCCATTGAGAAAACGCCATCAACCACAATGAGCTTAACGGCTTCTGGAGCGCACTTCTGAAGCTGACGTTCAAGGTCAGCCATATCGTTGTGCTTGTATTTCAAATTGGTTGAGAAAGACAAACGGCGGCCGTCAACAATTGAAGCATGGTCGCGGTCGTCACAAATGATGTAGTCTTCGCGCCCCGTGAGGCAAGCGATCACACCAGAGTTTACAGTAAAACCTGTTGAGAAGCAGAGAGAATCCTCCTTGCCAACAAACTGAGCCAACTCTTTCTCCAATTTAACATGGAGGTCAAGTGTACCATTAAGGAAACGCGAACCGGCACAGCCTGCACCGTATTTGCGAAGCGCCTTGACACCGGCCTCAATGACACGTTCATCACCAGGCAGACCAGTATAGGCATTTGAACCGAACATCAACACCTTGTGTCCGCCCATGTCTACTTCAGTGCCCTGCTTTCCGTCGATTTCACGAAAATAGGGATAAACGCCTTTTGCCATATACTGCTGTGGCAAAGTGTACTTAGATAATCTTTCCTGTAAAATACCCATGGATTAATTTGTCAGAACGGAGAGAGCAACGTCGCGATAAACGTGGAGACCATCTGCCTCCCTCCTTGGTTATAAACATCCCCCTGCCCGAGAATGCCGAATATCTATAGACTTCCACTCCTTATTATTATATACCAATTATATATAAGGAGTCATCCGCCCCAATAAAAGCAATTTCCAGCACGGGATGCCAACGTTTTTAAATTATATTACTTCATGCAATAGCCGGAGCTTTTCTTCCCTTCGTAGCATAGCTTTTACAACTACCACTAACGCCTGAAGGTTTTTGACAATCAACAAGCTCCGTAAAACTTGGCAAAGATACACATTTTTGCATTAATGCAGGCTTTTTATCTTCAAAAAATGCGCCCAGACGATTTATCACAAGGGATTTTATGGTCGGAGCGAAAGAAAAACTTAACTTTGTGCCTTGGAGTTCTGAATTTACAATCAAACTCCTGCATGGCTCTGCCTCCTTGAAAAAACAAAAAGGTTTCACATCTCTTATTCTTATCTATGAAGAAGGAAGTCCTCTTTATCATCAATCCCATATCGGGCACACGACACAAACAGTCAATACCGGAAGAGATTGAACGATGGCTCGACCACACACTTTTTGACCACGAAATAAAATTCACCACACACGCCGGGCATGCTTCGGAACTAACCAAGGAAGCTGCAGAGAACGGGGTGGACATCGTTGTGGCCGTTGGCGGCGACGGCACCGTCAACGAAGTGGCACGCTCTCTGGTGCATACGTCCACCGCTTTGGGCATCATCCCCTGCGGTTCTGGAAACGGTCTGGCCAGACATCTGCAAATCTCCCAAACGCCGCGAGGAGCGATTGAAATTCTGAATCAAAACGTGATACACTGCCTTGACTACGGAAAAATCAACGGCAAACCGTTTTTCTGCACTTGCGGTATGGGCTTTGACGCATTTGTCAGCAAGAAATTTGCCGACAGTGGCAAACGCGGCCTGCTGCAATATGCTAAAAACACCATCGGAGTGGGACTGACCTACCAGTCGGAACACTATATCTTGGAATATAACGGCCAAAAGGAGGAACTTGACGCCTTTTTGATTGCGTGCGCCAACGCTTCACAATACGGCAACAATGCCTATATCGCGCCAACGGCTTCCATGAAAGACGGACTGATGGACGTGATTGTCATGAAACCGTTCCCTACAATAGAAGGGGCCTACGTTCTGCTACAGATGTTTACCAAGACATTACTAAACAACAACCACGTGCAACTTTCCCAAACCAAGAAGCTCCATGTCAAGCGCACGCAACCCGGCGCGGTGCACATCGACGGCGACCCCGTCATGATGGGCTGCGACATCGACGTGGAATTGGTGCCGCACAGTTTTAATGTCGTTGTCAACCCGAAAGCACACGACAAGAAAAAGAATTACATCCAGGAGATGGGTGAACGCTTGGAAGAACTGTTCACCATCGGTGCCAACGGCAAAGAGGAAACCGAGGATTCTCCTGAACGACAGGGCAACGAAAGCAGCAACGACCAATTCAATCTGCAACGCTTCGTCGCGGCGCAAGAACAAAGTTACAGCCGAGCGCTTGAAGAGATTCGCAACGGGCACAAGAGAACCCACTGGATGTGGTTTATCTTCCCGCAAATTGTTGGCCTCGGCCATAGCAGCATGGCACAAAAATACGCCATTTCCTGCCGTTCTGAAGCCGAAGCCTATCTGCGCCACCCTGTTTTGGGAATGCGTCTACTGGAAATCACAGAAGAACTGCTCCAGCACGAAGGCCTAACGGCTTTTGACATTTTCGGTTCGCCCGACGACCTCAAACTGCGCTCTTGCATGACGCTCTTTTCATCCATCTCCGAAGAAGGCAACATCTTCGAACGTGTCCTGGTGAAATATTTTAACGGACAGCCGTGCCAATTCACCCTGGCAGCAGTGGCAAAGAAATAGCCACCGACCGACAATAATCCCCGAAGGAATCGGAACACCAGTTTTTTGAGTTCCATCCCTTCGGGGATATTTTTGAATATCTTCATCCGGACACAGGCTGGTGTTCAAAAATACTTGTCATTTGCCTGCCGCCGGACCATATTTCGCAACAAGCGCCAAAAGTTCATCCCCATAATTTTCAATACTCTTGTCGCCAAGATAAGGAATCACTTTCAAATCGGCCTTCGTCGTTGGCAAGAGATTGGCCACACCAATCAACGCCTTCTGCTGGAGAATCGTATAGGCCGGCAGAAGTTTCTCGCGTGACTTGTCGTAACGCCATTTCACCAAATGCTTAAACAATTCGGGATGCAGAATATCCGATGGCACCTCCACCTTCTGGCTCACAGAACTGGCTTTTCTCTTCTCGCCCTTTTGGGGTTTCGATTTCTTCTCCCCCATAGAAGCGATGGCCTTTTCAGCCAAATACTTCTCCAGCTCAAAACCATTTTCCGCCACATACCTCAACATGCGGCATTTGAATTGAAGCGCCTCTCGGGCCGCCTGCAACACGTTAGAGACACGTTGCTTAATCTGCTTGTTGTCTGTTGGCAACTCCATCTGCATCACAAAATCATAGACGGGCTTCATCTTCTCTGAGAAATACGCAGCCCCCTTCTTTATGCGCTCAACAATCACTTCATCGCCAGAAGTATTTTTCGCCTCTGCAAACAAACGAGAGAGCTGATGATGGAACACCACAGCCACCTGCTCCACTTCCTTATAAAAAGCAGCAGCAAGTTCATCCGACGCAGTCACTGTCCGCGGAAACAGCCTATTGAAATGCTCCGCCAAGAGCCGACGCAACTGATCATACTGATAGCGCAACAGATGGAAGTCAAACAGACGGACCACCGTTTCCATATAAAAATCAGCCTGCATCTTTCTCACCATCTCATCCGTGGGAGTTTCAGCCTCCGCCCTCTCCGTAAACCGCGCCACATCAGCATCACAAATGACAGCCGCCCTTGGAATCTTTGAAGAAAGCACCATGCCCTCCAACGACTTGCAACGACTCAAAGCCACATAGGTCTGCCCGTGGGCAAAAGCCCAATGCGTGTCGATAATGGCGCGTTCAAAAGTGAGCCCCTGACTTTTATGTATGGTAATGGCCCACGCCAGCCGCAGGGGATATTGCTTGAATGTACCTTCCACCACCTCTTCAATCTCATTATTCTTTTCATTGAGGGCATATTTGGCATTGGTCCACTCCTCGCGCTCCAATTCAATGGGAGAAGCCCGCTTCTCACCTATCGGACGAACGCACACCCCATTCTTATTAATCATGACCACCTCGCCCAGCATACCATTATAGTAGCCAGCTTCAGCATTGTTCTTCACAAACATAACCTGGGCACCTTCCTTCAAGACGAGCACTTCATCCGTCGGATAAGAACTCTCCGGAAACACTCCGCTGCACACTGCTTTAAACTCAAAAGCTGGTGTTTCGAGGCGGTTCAGTTCAAGTTCATTCACCTGTTTTGCCTGATTGTTATGAGTGACCAAACGCACATAGCCATCCTTTTGAGGAGGATTGAAATCAGGGATATACCGCTTGTTCAACGCGTCCAGCGTCTGATTGTCCACCGTTCCAGAACGCACTTCATTCAGAATACGGATAAAATCTGGATCATCCTGCCGATAAATATGTTTCAATTCAACCGTCACATAGTTGGAAGCCTGGAGGGCACGGCTTGAAAAGAAGAACGGGGTGTCGTAATACTTCTTCAGCATATTCCAATCCTCGTCTCTCACCACTGGTGCCAACTGCTGCAAGTCGCCAATCAAAAGCAACTGCACACCGCCAAAAGGCAAACCCGGATTGCGGTATCGACGCAAGACGGAATCAATGCTATCAAGCAAATCGGCACGCACCATAGAAATCTCGTCAATCACCACCAAATCCAAACTGCGGATGAGGCGCACCTTCTGCTGCGTCATTTTAAAGGTTTCCCGACTGTAATTGGCATCTGGGATATAGGGAGAGAAGGGGAGCTGAAAAAAAGAATGAATGGTCACGCCGCCCGCATTGATAGCAGCAATGCCCGTCGGGGCAAGAACCACCATACGTTTGGCAGACCGCTCACGCAGCCGACGCAGAAACGTGGTTTTTCCCGTTCCTGCCTTACCTGTCAAAAAAAGGTTTGTCCCTGTATATTCAACAATCTGTTGAGCTCTGTACGCTTCTGGATTTTCCATGGTCTGTATATTCTTTGTAAACATCAATAAGTAGGTGAGCAGGTGGTCAATATTATTTTTAACACCAACGCTGGGAAAACCATTTTGATATTATGTAATGGTAAAAAAATAACTTGACCAATTTTGTGGAGTAAGGAATAAGGAGTTATTTCTTATGCCCTGTCTTTTTGCTGTTTTTGAAATTTGTCATCGGTCACATAGCTCGCTATGCTCCCTCTTCCAAATCCAAAAACCAACAAAAATACAGGTCAAAATTAGTCAACTTATTCTTTCACCATTACATAGACCATTTTGAGCACCTGCCCATTCTGAAAACACAGCGCATCCAACAACGGCATCTTTCTGTCCCGCCACCTAATGCGCCATAAACGAAAAAATGCGAAGACTCTTTTGAATCCTCGCATTTC
>ULXH01036340.1_pt1 | contig 96225 bp, 104 predicted proteins | sample 1961101 | NCBI WGS metagenome assembly ULXH01 (sample SAMEA4835833, study PRJEB28245) | human gut metagenome | biome: gut microbiome; material: fecal sample | place: Denmark | collected 2008 | reverse complement strand
ATATTTTTTCTGGGTTTTTTCTTAATGCTTTTAACACGGTCATGGCGTTTGACGAAACGACCTGTTTGCTCTGATGGTTATATGCAGACAGTGTGCCCGATTCGTCCGCATTGGCAAGCGCAACCATTAATGCTGTTATATCAAGATCTGATAAGTCCTCTTTAATCTCGTAATTTCCACCATCGGTACTATCAGACTTAAACATATAACTAAACGCTTTCGCTAACTCAGAATGGTCTGAATCTGAAATCATTGCCTCGACAATTGGTTGCAATATGCTGTCATTGCTTATCATATCCATTAATGAACCAAAACGTTCAGCCGGAGTTCCATCTGTTGCAAGTAATTTCCAATACATTTTTGCAGCAGCATTGCCATACTTGTTGTCCGTAGAAAGCGAAGCCGCAGAAGTTGCAATTGCGCCAAGATTGAAAGATTGTTCATTCTCTCCGTTTGCTGTCTCCTCTGAAACGATGAAATGATGTTTTTTAGCATACTCATTAATCCTGTCTTGCGAAACCATACCATCTTCGGTTACAAAATTTCCAACAACCAGATCATTAAGAGCATCTGTTTTTACGGTATTTCCGTGTTCTTTATCGATGTATTTATCAGGATTTTGATTCAGCTCTTCGACAATGCTATCAAGTATTTGAGCATAATATTCGCTGTTAGCTATCATCGGAACTTTCGAATACAAAGATTCAAGATATTCTCTGTTGCGATCGCCTAATCCCGGAGCAGATATATTGGAAAGATCAAATTTCGGCGAGAAGTTCTTAAAAAAATCGTCAGCTAAATGCATGTTTATTGCAGCTCTGGAAGCATTCAAATTCGCTTCTTTTAATCCTTCTATCGGATAGATAGCGTCAAGAAAATCTTCTTGAGACTCACTGTTCAGTAACGGTTCGCCAAGATACGCTATCATATTTTTCGCCATTACTGGATCGTCCATGACTTGCTTAAGATCATGATCAGATAAACTCGATAGTTTTGTGCCTTTAAGAATATGGCTTTGAGGCAACAAGGCAGAGGAAATGATGTGATCATTTTCTAATCGAATATCTTCTAAGCTACCAAATTTTCCATCTTTCAACAAGGCTAATGCGAGATCCTGAATTCGTTCGTCTTGTATTAATCTCAACATATCTTCGCTTAAAACCGTATTTTGACTAAGAATTGCATTTTGAAAATCTTCATTTGACGGATACGATGAGTAAAGAGCGCGTATTTTATCTTCATAAGAGTAAAGAGAATCAGATGCTGCTTCCAATGAATCCCTTTTGTCAAGAACTCCTTTTCCTGCACTGCGCCTGATACCAGAAACAGAGTCTTTTGCTTCAACATATTCAGTTTTAGCATCTGTTATTTTATCCATTAGTGCATAGTTTTGATCGACATAATCGCTGTATTGCGGATAAAAATATTTGAACAAAGCCAACTGTATCGCTGGATCAGAAGCTGCTATCGCTAATTGCTCATCGGTTAGACCCTGTATATACATTCCTTGAGTAATTCCACTATTTGTCCCGTAAGAATTTTTCAATCTTACGTTACCAAGCACTCCGCTTTTAATCAGGGAGACAACACCGTTAATAGCGTTGGAATCACCATATTTTTCAGCATTTAAAAAGTAAGGATTATCACGAAGTAACTCATTGAATCTCTCTTCATCTACTTCTCCGTTGTTCCAAACTTCTTTCAGTTTATCGTTCCATCTGATCCATTCGTCATTTTCCATATCTGTTGGTTCAAAACTATCTTCCAAGAAAGATAATGTTGCATTTCGATTGTTTTCAGAAGCGCTTTGTTCTCGATTCATGTCGAGAGCATCTTGCGCCAGCGTGTTCAACATGGAATTATATCCGGTTCGCAGAACCTGTCCCTGATTTTGAGCAGATAAATCCTTCGCGGAATTTGCCGCATTGCCCAATTCTGTTGCAGCGTCGCTTGCATTTGCCATCAGCTCTTTCAAACTGGACGCTGTTTTTATAGACGTAATTCCAAGGCTTTGCAGCTCTGATGCAACGCTGTTATATTGAGTAAGATCTTCTTTCGTCGCAGTTCCATTTTGAGCTTTTTCGTTAATTGTCTCTATCTTATTGACAAGTTCGTTAATTTTATTTTCTTTCTTCTCGTTCTCACTGCTCATTTGGGTAATTTGCTCTATTGTCTGCTTTTTGTAATCTGGCTTTTTTGAAGTCATAAGTCCATAGATCGTTCCTAATGCACCGATAGTAGCCAACGCTCCAGCAATAACTGGATGTGTAGAGAAAATAGTCGACAACGCAACAAGAGCAACCCCGATTCCTGCAATCAAAGCCGGAACGCCGCTTAACGCAGTGTTCAGCCCTGCAACGCTTTCAAGGGCAATTGCAAGCATATTAACAAACCCTTTAATCGCTTCACTGTCTGTCACTGAAGCTGTCAAAGCGTTGAATGCGTTTGACAAGTTTGTCAGCGCCGCAGTTAAGTTGTCTGCTTGATCTACATATTTCTCGTCTACAATATTTCCCGATTCGTCCGCAAGTTGCAAATACTTCTCCATCAGCGTCTGACCATTTTCATCCGTTTCAGAGAAGCCAGCCATCAATGCAGCCACGTTGCTGTACTGCTGTGTACCGCCTAACTGATATGCAATCTGATTCTTCTTGTTGTCAGACAAGCTGTCCCAAACCTTGCCGATGTCTGTTAGAATCTGTGTGGTACCCTTCATCTGTCCGTTCTCATACATGCTGATACCGGCAGAATTTAAAACAGCCGCGAGTGTGTTCGCGGTCATTGCATTGCCCTTTTCGTCGTAGACGACTTCTCCAGGCTTCTTTACTCGGTTGATTCGGCTGAACACGTTACGGAGCGTCGTACCAGCCACATTGCCTGACAACTGCGTTCCGGCAGTAATAACGGTCAGCATCGCCGACAATTCCTTACCAGAAACACCCGCTTCTTTTGCTGCGTAACCAGCTTTCTGAATACCTTTCTGAATCTGTCCTGCGTTCGTCGCCGCGCTATCACCAAGCGCGGTGACGACATCCGTCACTTCTTTTGCGTCTTTGAAAAGTCCGGAGTTCACACCGACCGTAATCAATTTCGTCGCATCTGTTGCGCTAACTCCTGCAACCTTGGAGAATTTCAGTACCTGTTCGCGACGTTCATCTACTTCTTCGTCGCTTAAACCTTGACGATAAAGCTCTGTCGTTGCCTTTGCCACGTCCGAGAAGCTGACCTTTAAGTCTTTTGCGACCTTCATCATGTTCTCGCCTAATTGATTGACTTCTTCATCCGATTTACGGGTAACAACCTGAATTTCCGTAATTGCTGCATCATACTGCTTTACAAATTGTGCCGCCTGTTGGACAAGCTGACGAGCGAACCGACGAGCGTACATTGTAATCATGTTGTTCATAGAAGCAATCATCGCTTCTGCGCCAGAGGCAATCTTCGTGTGCTTATTGCCAAAACTGTCTAACTGTTTCTGAACAGAAGCAATTGCAGCACCGTATTTCTGCACTTCGGAAGAAGCCTGTTTCCATGAATCAAGATTCATGTAGCCGAGCGCATCTCCCGTTCGAGCAATGTCTTCTTTTCCCCATCCAGCTCTAATTTGCTCTGCTCTTTCTTTCCATAATGTTTGCTTCTCAGACATTGCTTCTTTATAGTTCTTCAGTGCATCAATACTGTCTTCCCTGCGATTCAGCATCTGGCGATATACGTTACGACCACTGCGCATGTTATTTCTGCGTTCAAACTTATTATACTGATTGAGCAGTTTGTCGCTGTTTTTTGCTTCTTGTGCGTAAAGCGTGTTTTCGTAATCTTCCTGTCTAATGGAATCCAGCATAGATTTACGGCGAGTGTATTCCTTTTCGTTGCCAGTCAAATAACCATCTTTATATTCTAATTCCAGCTGCTTAAACGCATCGTCTTTCCAGCGAGCAAAGGAATCAAGCTGATTCTTTATGACAGTATTAGTCTGCAATTTACCGTACTTGGAAACATCATACATTTTTGCTATATCTGCATCGAAAACAGCAGCAGAATCTCTAACGAGTCTGTCTCGAACACTTTGTACTGTCTTGTCTAATTCTGCTTCCTGATTGGCTATTTTATCCCATTCAGTTTGTGTTATAGGAGAATCCTTTTTGACAATACCTTTATTTTTGTCTTCCCATTCAACTTGCCCATAAACGTAATCGCGTGCTTGTTTTGCTGTTTCGATTCTTTTTTCAAGCACAGCATATTGGTCTGCAAAAGATCCTGTTGCAGTTTTCCCTTTAGGCGAGATTTCTGCTTTGTCCAAATCTTCTTTTAATTTTCTCATGTCGCCATCTGCAACTGTTAAAAGAGCATTTCTGCGGATTTGTCGAGCTTTTTCTAATTTTGTCTGTCTTACTTCAATGTCTTTAGGTGAAATACCTTGAGTATTAAAACTGTCAAGTTTTTCTTCTGCTTCGTCTAAAGCCTTTTGCGTAGATTTCCAAGGATTATATCGTTCATCTGTAATTCGATACTGCCGTTTCATAACTTCTTGTATCGATTTGTCTAACGTATCATCCCAATCATTTAATTCCTTATAGAATTGCATCGCAGCAGCTATGCCTTTTCCTGTCCCTTTCTTAGCAGCATCTCCTCTTTGAACATCCGCTAATGATTGGTTCACCTCAAGCTCGTTCATTTGGGCCACGTCCTGTTTATCGAACCCTGAACGTACTAATCTATCACGATCAGCTTGTAACTGAGAGCCAAGAATTTCAGCACTACTGGGGCCTTCTTCCGCTTTAGGAATAGTATAACCATAAGGAACTATTCCTTGCGTTAAGAAATTTTGCATTGCTTCCTGTTTCATTTTTTCGCGCAGAATGTTTCCAGCGTTTAAATCTGAAAGTCTAACGTCCTTATGCTTAAGCATGATAAGTTTATTAAAGCCAGTATCTTTTGCCCATGTCTGAACTTCAATTATATCTTTATTGAACTCATCAATACGTTCTTTTACAATATCAGTAGAAGCAACAAACTGATTCTGCAAAGATGTTTTTAATCCATCAGGATTTAAATAATTTAGCGCCTGAAGAGAATCCGGAGCTGGAATTTTTCCTCCAGCTCTGTCAGAACCGGCGTATAAAAGTAGCTGGTTAAGTGCATCATGCTTAGGATCTTTATTGTTTGGATCTATATCATATGGTTTCCAGTCAAGCCAATTAACCATTCCAGTTTTTCTATTCCGTAGAATTAAGTCAACTTTACCAGTTGTATTAACTTTTGAACCGTCAATTGAATTAATTTTCTCTGGAGCAGTATCATGAAAACCCACACTCTGCTCAACCCCTAATATTTCATAATCTTTTAGAATTTCAGGCAAAAGTTCTAATGTTTTTGCTGCTAATTCTACTTTTTTATCAATAGTCTTTTTTCCTGTCAGCTCTTTTATTTTTCCATTATCTTCTTTGAAAAACACTTGATGAGTTTGTTTATCCGGTTCTATCAATTTTTTATAAAACGTTTTCTTTAATTCTTCTGGTGTTGATACTCTTTTATTAGGATCACTTTGTTGTGCCATTAAGTCTTTTGCGAAAGATTCTGCTGTTTCATGAAAAGCTGTTCCTAAAAACTGACTCGAATTTTTAGGTTCGTCCCAGATATTTTCAACATATTGTCTATACCATCTTGCTCTATCTTCTTTGAATTTCTTCAACATCGAATAGGAATACGTCATATCGTTTGCTTGCTGAATGGCATATGCTTGCTGAGTTCTAAAGAAAGTTTTAACATCCAAAGGAGCCCCGTTAAGTTGCCGTATCCTATCTGCTTCAATAGCTGTTGTTGCACGAGCTTGAAAATCTCTAAGATTGAGTAAATCTTTTTCATTAGATGCTTCTTTTGCTCCAGAAAGAAAATCTGCATACTGTTCAGTAAGAGGCGACCTATCAAAACGTTTATACTGCGCATATCCTAATCCTGCCTCGACATTCTTTTGAAGCAAACCCATGCTTTCAAGTGCCTTCAACCGTCCTGTTTGTGCTCTTATTTCTCTTTCTTGTTTTGACAAAGCCTCCAGTCGAGGAAGATCCGTAACGTTTTTTTTGCTTAACGTTTTCTTTTCTTCGTCTATTTTTTCTCTCCATGTAGCAAGAGAAGATGAGAGGTCATCATAGCTTTTATTCGAAACAACAGCACGACGGTTGATAACATCTGACATTATTTTAATATTCTTATCGAGATAAACCGCTCGCGCCTGCTCAGCCGTAGTTATCTTTCCGTCCGTTGGGAGATCATAAGTGATACCTTCCAATTCTCGTTGAGCCGCAATAAGTTTTTCAATATTATCATCGTGAAAATATTGTCCCCTTCCCCCGCTCATCATAATACTTGTTCTATTGTCGAATATGGACGGGAAATTCGTTTCTGAAAATTTTCTAAATTTTGTTATATCGCTATTTTCAATCGCAGAATATAAATTTTTATAAATAGAAGAAAAAGGTTTACCTAAATGCAACGCAGCGCGGGTGTCTTTATCGAACTTTGCCAATATACCCGTTTTTAGATATGTCGAGTCAACATCGTACATCTGCTTTAACGTCGCAATCGTTCGCCCATATTTTTGCATCACTTCTGGGTTAGATAAATCCAATTGAGATATAGCATCTTCAGCATTTGATACCATGCCCATATGGATAGAAGCCTCTGCAGCTCTCATGACAATTTGAGACATAACAGAAGCAGACATTTTTCCGTCTCCAGGCATAGGAAGATGCTGCTTCTCTGGCTTTACTAATTGCTTGGCCTGTTTTTCTATTTCGGGATTGATTTTTTCTTCTGTTTGCTTTATGACATCGGCGATCCATCCAGAGGTCAATTGAATCTGGTCGCCATCAAAGTCGCCACCACCCATTTTTTCAATTGTTTCTGGGTTCATATATAGTCCATATTTGCTTAATCCGTACTTGCCATTTTTAATCGCTTCGTTATAAGGCTGAGAAACTGACAAAGCGAATAATTCACCCGCATTAACAGGATACCGAAATCCACCATAACTATTTTTTTCAAACGTACTTGAACCAGCTATTTGACCTCCGCTAAGTATATAAGCTGATTCTTTTTCTCCGCCCTTAAGCCCATTTGCTCTTGCCGCCTGAGATAGAAAATAAAAAGGATTCACAAGTGCCATTTGCATACTTAATGAATTTCGTCCATATAACTTACCTTCTCGCCTATTTTGAATAGCTGTAGAGATAGCTTCATTGATTTTAGTTTGAACTGCCGAATTCGTCTTTCGGATTGTAGGATCCTCACGAAAAGCAATAGAGAGCGCATCTGTTCCGTTGAATATATGTTCTTTTTGAAAATTCACATCATGCGCAAGTTTTAGAATATAGTCATCCCATTTTTTTTCGTTGATGGCCACATCCTCATTGCTCATAATTAGATGTTGCGAAGCCTGTGCACTAAGAGCAGTCTGACGGGTAGAAGAATGTTCTTCGGCTGTTTCAACAAGACGATACAAATCAGCAGCTGAAGCCTTCTTCAAGCGCTCTTGAAGAAATTTATTCGCTTCTTCACCATACATCAACGAACCATCCACTTTTGTAAAAAGAGGAGACTTAATCAGCGAATCGCTGATAAGCGCATCATACTTCATAATATCTACAAAGTATTTATCCATCGTTTTTTGATATTCCGCGCCGCCATAAGTCGGGTCTGTTTTTAGCTTTCCGCTTTTATACAAGCCAAGCAATTCTTCTGGTGTGTTAAGTCCAGGAACATAAAATGGTTGTCCGTCTTTTAGCCCGTAATTTTCCTTAATTGCCGATTTAAAATCAAACGATTGTGCTGCGCCTTTTAGGTTCAGAGCAGGCATACGAATAACAGCATTACCTCCCGGAATATACCCAGGCATCATAAACATTGAGCCATCGATTCCAAAAGCAGCTTTCATATCAACAACCGCTGTTTTATCGCTTTTAGGAATTCTACCGCCCACCTCAGCAAATGGAACACTGGGTGTCAACAAACGATTTCGGCCTTCGAAAACTTTGTTTGCGTTTTCCAAATATTCGTATTTAAAATCAGGATCAGCATAGTTATCAAAAATATTTCGTCCATAATTCTCAAGATAAGACTTTGACTCTTTTGCGTATTGTTCCTCGGAGATCAAAATAGCTTTACCATTTTTGACAGATACAGGAACGTATGTTTCTTCTTCATTATCGGCATTCTTACGGGTGATAGCTGGATACCAATACTCCCGCGCTTTTCCGTTATAATTATAATTAAAGTATTTCTTCGGGGTAAGCAAATCTGTAATTGCCTTTTCAGTTTCTTTATTGCGTACTAAATCCCCGTTCTTTGTCCATGAAAGATTCCCATCTTTATCTTTTTCAAGAACATTTGAACTAAAATCAATCATTAGCATTGGCAATCCTTTTGCCATTTCTGGATTTTCAGCAATGTTTCCTATAATACCATTGCCAAACGTATTATTGCCTTTCATGCCTGCAAGTTCTGTCATGCGAGAACGCTGCAAAGAAACGAAGTATGATTTTCCATCAAGCCCATTTGTGGTTTTATCGTCGTAAACTACTCTATCGTTCTCAGGCATTTTAGCGTTCTTAAAATCGGAATATGTCAGTGCGGGGACGATGTAAGATTCTCGACTCCCTCTCTTTACTCGTCCTGCACTTACAGTCATTGCTCCTGAAGAAAACTTCTGCTTTGCATCGCTCAAATGAAGCGGAGCCAAATCTCCTGTTATCTGCTGTAAAATCGGTAGCGCTTCATATGCATCTATTGCCAGTTTGTTCCCTCTGTTTGCGATAGTTGTTTTGCCGCGCTCATCTTCTGCTCCCCACGAGGTATAATAAATCGGATTGCCTTCCAACGCTGGTTTTAGCTGACGATAAAGAATGTTATCAACAATCGTTGCCATCGATTGTTTTGTAAAATTTTCTCTTGGCACGATGTTGAAAGAACCGGCTTTTCCATGTAACATGCCATATTTACCATATCCGAGTTCAACCAAAGCGTTACGAACAGAATTGTTGCTTCTTGCAAGATCAACAAAATTACTGAATTCCTTTTCTGACAATACTTCATGATATGCTTTTGCAATTTTATCTGATGACATAGTTACAGGAGTGCTCGGTATATCTTTCAGGCTTTGAGGCAAACGATCACGAAAAGACGTATATTTGTTCATCTCTATACGATCGCGTAATACTCCAGAAGAATATTTTCTCGCCATATCATAATATCGCCCCTGCATATAAGTTGGAACAGTAACCTGAGCAATTGATTCCAGAAGTGCCTTTTGTGCAGTTTTATCATTTGTAAAATGAATGTTGCTCAATAATTTGTTATATCCGGTTTTATTTATTTCGTTGTTCATAAACGAAGAGCTCAAAGCGCCTATTGTAGCTGCTCCGCTTCCTCTAATCCCTAAAAAGTTCGATGCCGTTTTAGTCAATGCTCTTGTTAAATCAGGAATATTTTTTGACAATGTGTTGAGTTGATCTGAAGAAAGAGAAGCTGTAGCTGTTTTTAGATTCTTTACGCCATCAATTACAGAATGTACTGAAGCTGTTAAATACCCTACTTGCGTATTGATACTGGAAAAAAAGTTATCTGTATCGCTTGGGGCTTTCAGTAATTCCTGAAGAGATTTAATCTGCCCAATAATCGGCTCAAAATTATCCATAAGAGGAGTTTTAAGCCCTTGCGGTAAATTTTGATATGTTCCAGAGTTATACTTAAGTTCATTTTCTACCATTGAATGCAAAGACTTCAGGTTCGTCTTTGACTCCATAAAACGTTCAGCTAAATTCGTTGCGGAGTATTTGGATTCGATATTTGCTAATTGATGTTCCAGTTCGCTTACATTTGCTGTTATATTAAATACAATATCTTCTGTCATTAAAATTCCTCCTGTATATGAAAAGAAGCACCCAATAATTGTTGGGTGCTTCTTCACTGTGTTTTATTTTTTTTCATTCTTTCATTTCTTGAATAAATCTGGATGGAGCAGAATATCTACCGTTATAGCCTGAACATTCTGCTTCGCATATATACAATTCATCCTTTGCTCTTGTTACGCTAACATAAGCTAAACGACGTTCTTCTTCCATCGCTTCTTTTGTTGTAGCTTTATAGAATGGGAACACACCTTCATTCATTCCCACACAAAACACCGTATTGAATTCCAAACCTTTAGCGCTATGCGCAGTGAGCAAATTTACGCCATTGTTTTTACAATCAGAAGACGTAAGCGTACTTACTTCATTCACAAAATCAAGAAGCCCCTGTGAAAGTTCTTTATCTAACACTGTTTCTTTTGCCATTCTGAGCAGTTCATGCACATTGTCCAATCTCGTGTCTTCTGTTGTAGATGGCCTAAACATACTCTCAAGATCGAACACATTAGAGAAATCTTTAAAGAATTTTTCTGCTGAAATCGTGCTCAAAGATTCCTGAAGTTTTATAACTTGCGGCAAAATTTCATAAAAATCTGAAGTAGAGTTATGGGCGATTATTTTGCTGATTCTGGTATGAGATTTTTCTGCTTGCGACAAATACGACATCAACAGATCGTTGTTAATGTCAAGATTATACTTTTTGCAGAAAATCTTGTAGTCTGCTACATTGTCTCTGACAATCACTCCTAACAGCGAGAGAACCGTTTTGATTTCTCTGCGCTGATAGAAAGAAGGCCCGCTAAAAATTGTGTACGGAATATTATATTTCCTAAGAGCTCGTTCAATCGGAGCTGCAAGGAAGTGAGCCCGATATATAATCGCGACTTTAGAAAAATCATAAATTATTTCGTTTTCATCGTACAATATCATATCCCATTGTTTTAATTGCCAAGCAACACTTTCAGCAACATCATCAGGTGTTTTCTCGTGAATTTCCTCAAAAGGACTCCATCGATCAACTCTCTTTGCAATTGATTCCTTTTTTATTCTGTTTGTGTTATGTGAAATAAGACGGTTTGCTGCTTCAACAAGCATAATCTCGCTTCTGTAATTGGTATTTATATAAATAGTTTTTCCTTGGTATGGCTTTGGAAAATCCATGAAGTATTCCATTTTAGCACCTCGCCAGCTATATATCATCTGGTCGGGGTCGCCAACGACAAACAGATTATGATTTTTAGAAGCCAAAGCCATCGCAAAATCATATTGAGTGCCAGAAACGTCTTGGAATTCATCTACCATGATATAATCAAAGCAGTTTGCCCAATATTCTTTTACTTCTGGATATTTATCAAACAGATAAAGCGGCAAACAGATTAAATCACTGAAATCAAGTAATTGCGCTTGTTTTTGCAGCCGCAAATATGCAGCAATTACATTTCCATAGTTGCGCCCGATATAAGTGACGCCTGATTTGTTTTTTGCAAAATTTTCCCCATAGCCGCGCTCTTCGGTTTTATACTGAGCAATTATTTGCTTTAACTCATTGATGCCCGACGCAGAATAGCAGGGTTCTGACGCTTGCTCACAGGCTTCCTTTATCAAGTCCTCCATGTCCGCATCATCAATAACTTTGTAATTCTTGCTCCAGCCAATTCTGGCCAATTCTTGCTTTAGAATTTTCAATCCCAAACTATGAAATGTGCAAAGATACTCAGGCTCACAATTTGTTAATTCTCTTATTCTTCCCTTCATTTCTTTTGCGGCCTTATTTGTAAATGTAACACACGCAATTCTGTCATGGGAAATATTTAAGCATTTTACCAAGTACGCGAAACGGTAGGTCAATGCTCTCGTTTTTCCAGACCCAGCACTGGCAACTACTCGAACATATCCTTCCGTAGTAGTAACGGCTTCATGTTGGTCTGAATCTAATCCTCTTAAGAATCTATCATCATTTGAACTTGTCGGCTTAGTCTCATATTGTGTTTCTGGTGTTTTTTTGTTTTTCTCTTTTATCTCAATGTCCTTTTCATCTTCCCCAGCTTCCCTATGCAGCCTATCCGAAAGCGTCTCAAAAATTGTCTCCGTAGTTTCATTGCATTCTTCTGAATTATACAAAAAACGCTTATAATATTCTGGCTTATCATGTTTTATTTCTTCAATATCTTTTTTAAAGATACCTGATTTGACCGGGATGTTTACAATTTTCGTCTTCGTGCCTTCGATATAGACACCGATATATGTATGAATAAATTCTTCAAGACTTTTTGCCGTAATTTCTTCCACACTTGCTATTAACGGAACATACCCAGGCAAAAAATTATTTTGCACCTCTTCTGAAGGATAGAAGGCAAGGTATTTTAACATCAAATAAGCATCTGATAAATCACCAACAAGATATAAGAGAGAAATAACAATCGTACACGCATCTGGAGTAATATTTTTACGTTGTTTGACAATTAGTTTGATGAGCATAAACGTCTCTTTTACACGCCACATTAAACTGTCACTTGTATAAATACATGTATGTGCTCTTTGTTGGCATAAATTTTCCGCCATTGTCATTATGCTTTTTTTTGTCATTGACGCTTCTTCAATTATCGTAACATCAGGTTTTATTATTTCATCGAATATGTTATCAAACAAACAATGGATATTACTGAGTTCGTGAAGTTGATGTTTTATTGCATCGATAGACTTTTCCGGTTCATCAATCGAATTTGCAAATTGAGCGTAATTCACATCAAACGCATGAAGCGTATACGCCTCAAAGTCATTCTCCGGCGTAATTACATCGCTAAATCGAAATTCTTTTTTCTGGAGTATTGCCTTTTGCTCATCTTTCTTCCTATCATTCTCCCATACTCCCTCGGCATTCGTTCCCCTATGTAATTTATCCAACAGTGTCTCAAACACTCTTTCAGGAGATTCATTGCACTTCTTCTCTGCATCAATCGCATAATGCTCATATTCCTCCGGAGCAGCGCTCTTCAAATACTCCACATCGCTCTTGAAAATTCCAGCTCCAATCGGGATATTTATAATCGGCACATACGTGTTGTCTATGAAAAAAGATTTCTTAGAAGAATTCTGCATATAAGACACTACAAGATCTTCAATATCTGTCTTTGCAAGTTCTTCTACTGACATGATTAACTGCGCATAACGCCTGAAAAATATAGCAGATATTTCTTCTGGACAATATAGCACAAGATACTGCAATAGCAAATAAGCATCTGATAAATCTCCAGATGCACACAGAATAGAAACAGCAACTGAACACACACTATTGCTAAAATATCCTTCGCCAGAAATGCCTTCTTTTAATTTATCTAATGCCTGAGCGTAACATTTTCCATTCCTGCATTGTAATGCAGCCACAACATACATTGACATAGTATCTGATTCGCCAACAGAAACTTGCGTGTTAGAATTTTTCATCACGTTGAATAGGCGATCAAATGCGCAATGAACATCGTAAAGCTCATGCACCTTGTCTTCTACATCTTTCACGAACTCTTCTGGTTTGTCCGACGCTTCCGTATACAAAGCATAATTCAAATCGAACGCATGAAGCGTATATTTTTCAAAGGAATTATTAGATATAATTACACTGCTGAACTTAAAATCAGGACGAATCGCAACAGAGGCAGACTGAACCTCTGTTTGCGAAACTCCCGTTACAACAGATGTTTCTTGCACTTCTGCAACTGGCTCTTTTGCAAGCTCTACTTTCTCGTCTGTCTTCTCGAACTTCAACGGCATAGGCTCTTCTTCAGGCACAGAAACGTTGCCAGCATCCTTAGGGCTGGCAACGTTTCCCCCATGCTTCCGTCTCAGGGCAGCAAACAATCTCTTGAACATACCAGTTCCTCCTTCTGTGATATGAATAGAATATCATAGAAACAGGAAATAGTCAAGAGGATGAGAGTCTGTCATTATATCACAAAGGAAATTTTCTTTGTATACACAGTGATAAAACGTTAAATATGTCCTCGTCTGATAACTTTCCTATATACGATATTAAATCTTTTTCTTCTAAGCGTAGCCAGTAATGAAATCGAATAGTAGATTCCTTGCTTAATCCAGCTTGTTCCCATCGACAAATTCTATATTCTGGATAGCCAGTTCTCGGACTATGTTTTGTTATTTTATAAGCACGTATTTCATTATTTCCCATAGATGTGATTAAAATTGGGCGAACCTTGCTTCCATTTCCTTCTTCGTATACAACATTAACTCTCCATAGTGTCCATGCCGTTATCTTGATCGTTATACAACTCATCATCCTCACCATCTTCTATAGGCCAAATCATTATGCCGTCAATAGTACGTTCAGGAACATAATCGCAGACGTAGCCATTTGTATTGTTAAACGTTTCCAGTTTCTGTTTCTTAAAATAACATTGCATCTCGGTTTTGTCAATCTCACCGCCTTGATTTGTATTGTTCCAAGGCGAATTAGGAGCATGAGCAATTGTAACAAGTTTACTTGTTGCAGTTGTTGCGTACTGAATAAAAAATTTATACAGAAAATCTATTTCTTCGTTATTAAAGCACTTGTTTACGTCAAAAGATTCGTCTTCGCAAATCTTATCACTACCATATTTTAAGTATTTTCTGTATATTGCAACAGATACTGGGCCATATTTCCACGCAATCAAATTATCTGAAAATAATTCTTTATTATGTTTTCCTAAATAAAACCCTTGCGCTAAATATAACAATTTTTGTAATCGGAGCTGTGTCATCGAAAAAGACTTTATATTCTGATTATTTTCAAGTTCATTGGAAAAATGAATAAACAGTTTTGCAACATCTTGTATTTTTGCCATATTGCTCGTCCCCTTTTACTTTCTTTCTTCTTTTTCTCTGCTCATTGAATGCATCAATTCTCATTGCTTCTATTCTTATTTTAACATGTCCATTATCGGAAGGTTCTAATCCTTCTCTTGATAATTTCCACGAAAATTCTTCATGCGATTTTATGCTCAAACGCCAAGGAGTCATTCCTCCAAATTGGTCTAAAACATGATTGATCAATGCTCTCGTTTGAGTGTTTTCGCTTGCTTCTACGTTTTGAAACGGTATGTTCTTAGAAAATTCATTTCTTACGCTGAGCAAAACCGGGCCAAATTTCCACCCGTAAAATGGTTCTTCAAATAAAACCGTATCTGTTTGAATTAATGATTCTCTTTGTAGAAAATACATTAATTTATGCGTTTTCATTTCGTCAATGTTTTCATCAAAACGCTCTTGATATATTTCCATTAACGTTTTAGCTACTGCTAAAGACTTCTCCATAAACTCCCACCTCCGTTTTTTATAACCAGTATAGCACAGATGATAGGCACAGTCAACAGCAATCCGTCTCCTACAATTATTGTCAATATAGTATTAAATCATTGCCATATCTACCATCTCGATACACAAAATACGATGGTTCATCTGGATTTTGAGCAATCTTCGATAATGTATTTATATCTTCTTCTGTTACATCGAAATCTTTGTAAAAAGAAAAAATCACATTATTGATTACCATATACTTTTTTTCTTTTTCTGGAGGATTTTCAAGAGCAAATTCCTCCGCTCTGATTTTCAAAAAGCGAACGTTGTCATAGTCCCCCATCAGCATAATCAAATTGCTGATATGTTTTTCAGGAATTTCCCCATTTTCGTAATCTTCAATTTGCTTTACGTCAAGCCCAAGAATTCCTGCAAACGTCTCTCGATCCATTTTGCATTGTTCTCGAATGGCTACAATACTTTCTGGTTGAATTAGATTATGTTTATGTCGATATGCTCGATACGCTTCTTTTAGGTTTTCGTCATCATAATCAAATGTAACAATCTCTTCGCCACAATGAGAACAAGTACAGATATTCGCATAAATTGTTATCGGTTCTCCTTTGATCTGATATGTTTCCTGTTTCTTCACGAGTTGAATCTCCTGTTCGCAATTGCAGACTGGGCAATACTTTTTCATAAGAATCCTCCATTGTCTATTTTTTTTCACTGTCACCACGCGGCATTTATGCCGCGCATATATAAAAAAATACATTGATTATATTATTGACAAATAATCAATATTATGTTATACTATTTATTGGCTGGTCTCACCCGTCCGCTGCGCCTTCTAAACGCAGCGGACTCGGTGGGGCTTTTTATTTACTTTATTTCTTTCTTATGCAGCACAAACCCGTTGTCAAAAACCATCTTCGTCTTCTCCGATATATTATGCTTATCTTTTTTCTGCTGGCCTTTTCGATAATCCAGCAGCATCTCCATAATCTGATTTTCTGCATCCGTCATAGCAGGCTGAACTGTGCCGTCGATAAACTGATGCACCCATTTCATAACTTCCATTGTATAATCTTTCTGTGCATTTCGCATATCACGTTCCAGTTCCAACTGTCGTCTAACTGTACTCATATCAGCTCCGGGAAAATCCGTCACATCTGCAAGACTAAACTCCTGATGTGCCAGATTGTATTCGTAATCTGGCACAATGTAAGTCTTTCCTGTATCTATGCTTTCCCACAATGCGATTTCCTTAACCTTATTCATATATTCACAATATAACATTATTCCTTATCCTCCTTAATTCCAGTCACAGTTGTTCCTTCTTCAGGGGTTGCAGCCGCGTTGTCTGTTAGATAGTCATCGACATATAAATCTTCTGGAAATAAATAGCCACAATTGGCATGAGCAAGCTGAAAAGCAGCGTCAGCAAACATCTCCATTGCCTGCTCATTGTCTGAATTTTCTTCGCAAAGTTTACATGTGTATACTAAAATATTGTAATAGTCTCGTAAGGACATTTTGTTTTCCATTGTATTTTCCATAATATTGTCTCCTTATAATACGCCTTCGGCCCACGACATGTCACCGAAGCCTTCTATTTGCGTGTTTTTACTTGTGTTAAGATTTTCCACTTTGATAATAGTTGCTTTATTCAGCATATCAACAAAGCCAGAAGAAATCTTCTTTGCTCTTGTAAGCGGGTATGCTTCTTCAATATATTTTTGTGCGTCTTTGCAGAAACTGTTGCCGAATAGGTTTGAAACACTTTCGTATCTCAGTTTTCTGTTCAGTGCACCGAGAACGTCGCGGAAAAATGGAATGCTCATATCGTTAATAGCATTCTCATCAACAACTCCCAGATGCGCCGCAACTACGGCGACAGCTTCTTCCATTGTCAACCCGTCATCTGGGGTTCCTGTTTTTTTTCGTCGTCTTTTATGTGATTAAGTCGGCAAAATATTTCTAACAGTTTGTTGATTGTGTCAGTATCCAATTCGTCGTAATACGCTGCAACCAGCTTCGGATTGTCTGTTACTGCAATCAACCAATCAAAAAGCATTTTGTCAGAAGACCGTTCTGGGTCTAACATGCCGTCCGGAAGCGAAAGAATGTCTACTAACGGCATTTGCTTCAATGCACGGTAGAATTCTGCCGTATGATCTCTCTGGTATTTTAGTTTCGTCGGCTTGATTTCAATGCGTTTTTTTCCGAAAAGAACCATATTGCGGTCGTCTCCAACTGGAGGCAACGGAACTGCTTTATCTGTATGTTCCGGCATCGGAACAGAGTTTTCTGTGTATGTTGGTGGTGGAATATTCTTTTCTAAATATTCCGGGATAGGTTTTGATTCTGTATTTGTTTTTGGAATACTTTTCAATTCTTATCTTCCTTTCTTTTATAAGGTATTAAAAAGAGGGGTGCTGTTATTAGCAGCACCCCTCAGGGACAGTTTCTCGCTGCTACCTTATAAATCCTTAAATAAACAAGAAACAATTACTTATTTTCAACATAAGCGATGGAGTAAACCTTACCATCTGCACGCCGCGCATCCATCGTTGCAAACGTAACGGAGTTTGTTGCCGCAGATTTGTAGTTTGTATCGAAACCAGGCATCTGGGTAACGCGGCACTTGAAAATCTTCTCTAAAACATAGCCCTTAACGCCAGCAGCTTTCGTTTCCTGACCGTTAGCATAAACAGGCCACTTGCAGATCAGCTCGCCCATAGCGGCAGTATCATTAGAGATTTCAATAACATTCGCTGTCTCTTCGACATAGTAGGTCACTTCAATGTCACCAAGCGCAGAATTGAAAGTTAGCGTGGTAACATATTTTTCGTCACCAGTGCCATCAGAAGTTTCAGCGATCACATAAACACCTTCAGCAGCTGCTTCTCCGGAAGTCATGCCGGAAATCACAACAGAATCCTTAATAGAAACAGGCGTTTTGATCACCGCAGTTTTAGCATCTCCGACAGTAACTTCGATACTGTGCGGAACAGAAAAAGTCTTCTCGACAAAGTTAGTATCGTTTGCCATCGCAAACAGATCAGCATTGAACTCACCGGAAGTCATCTGCATTTCCATTGTAGACTTGCCCGGTAAATAAGCCGACGGGAACAAACTCCAGCCTGCATCGACCTCAGTAAAATTAGCGTTCGGGGTCACAGAACAAGCAGTAATCTTGTCGTAGTGAAAGACCTTTCCGTCGCTGCGTTTGAACCAGACTTCCGGAACGTCTGTGATATAACCCTTGTAAGCAGGAATATAAGTGCTCATTAAAACATCATCCTTTTTTGTATATTCATTAAATCAGCTTCTGTCCTCCTACAAACAGTTTCTGAATTAATGTTAATATGTACGGGTATAGCTCAAGCTCACCCTGTATCTTGCATAACCAACTGCGCTTGTCCCCATATCCCCTTCTACTGGATCATAGAAACGATATACGCCATTGTAGCGGACGCGAGTCAACAAGTAGATTAGCCGTTGCGCAATCAATTGTGTGCGCATCACAAGCCGATCCACTCCTACGTTATGCAAGTTTTCTAACTTAACATAAATATCAAAGTTCATTACGTTGCTGGTAACACCATCAATGTTTGTAGCAGACGAAGTGCTGCCATAAACAATACGAACATCTTCATTTGATAAAATTTTGTTCGTGAACCCAGCACGAATGAAGTATCTGTCGATGAAGTCGATGATACTCGTTTTTTCTGGAATCTTCATCAAATTCATCAGTTCTTTGTCACTAAAAATAACGTGACGGATTATGTCGTTCCAATCGTTAATCCATATCATAGCACTTCACCTCACTTGTGCGGAGAATGCAATGCATTCTCTAATACATATTTTTTAAAAAACTCAAACTCTTTTTCGCTTAAGTTTTTCATTTTGCTTGTTTCAATAACAAGCTGTGTTGTAACGGCTCCACCGTTTAGTTCCACCGGTTTTACAGAAATACTATCTGCGTATGCTTCCGATAACGCTCGTAAATCATATCGATCGCCAGCTCCATCAAAAGCTAATTCTGTGTTTGCGACGGATATTTCATAGAGAATATTCCGTCGCAAATCATCTGCGCGTTTCTTGATAATTCTTGTAACGGCATCAGTTACAGCACCTTGAAGCTGTCCAGTGGTTGCCACATTACTCAATGCTTCCACCGACTTTCTTCTTTGCTTGAATCGACAAAGTTCCAGATGTATTGTTGAGATTCACGCCAACATAATCAATGTCAGCGATCTCATATTCAGAGTCATGCCAAATAAAAGTATCATTTACTCTTAAATTCTTTGTCTGTTCATTGTATTGCACAGTCAACATTGTAACTGTGTTAGGAATAAGGCCGGGTTTTTCTGAATTTGTCGTATATTCCAATCGTCCGTCTTGCCGGTAACTATTGCAAGGAATTTTATTCGCAATAATTACATTTCCGGCCTCTTGAATCAGATACCCGTTTTCGTCTACTTCTTCTGATTTGTACCGTTGGAATGTTGTCCATGCGTTGCATCGAAGCGCACGGCTCATTAAGTTGTTTGGCTGCGGAGGGACATCCCAGTCTAATATATAAATCATTCCACGAACATCAATTAACATATCGCCTTTTTTGATGCCAGATGAAAGACTTGCTCTAAAATTTAGATTATTGTCCGTATTTTCATATCGACTCTTCGTTGCATCTGGATAAATTTCGCCGCGAATTATTGTCGGTTTATAATTCTCGTCTGCCTGTGCATACCAGTCAGGCACAAGAATGTAATCTTCAACTGTTCCCGGTATGTCTTGACTAAGAAAATTATCAAAGTCTGATTGAAGCGTTTTGGGCACGAAGAATTGAGATGAAGAAGGACTTGCTGTATACGGGATTGACATAGCCAATCACCCCTTACTTTTCCTTCGTGGCAGCATTGATAATTGTCCCAACATATTCTGTCGCATCAATCGCTGAAATGTTGCAGTTTTTATAATATATGTTCTTAGGCAATCTCTCGACGTTATTCGCCGAATCTAAAACTTTGTGTCGAATCTTTTGAAAGGCGTCCATCGTTTCAGCAGACCATTCGTCTTTGTTTCTGTTCGGCTGAAGCAAGTAGAACGCACTTTCCACATCTGCAATAATATGCATCAGATTCTGCCGCTGCTCTTTACAGTAATCTACCAGCGAAACTTCTCGCTGACTGATAGTTTCAAGTGACTTGTTTTTATATGTAATTTTAACCGTATAATCCTCTACCATATAAGCACTCCTTTATGACATAACATACCGAATCATTTTATAGTACGTTATGCGCCTTTCGTTTTCCAGTTTTTCAATAGAATCTTTAATGTTTGCGTAAGGCTTGTCAGCGTTCGTCACGCTTAATGCGTCTGTAGTATAGCCAACGATGTTATTCACGTCTGTTTTAACCTGATTGAAGAATCCGATCTGCGCACAGAGCAGTACGTATTCTTCTTCGTCAATTGGCAAATCTTCAGTGAAGCAAACATTTTCGTCATCGTTTTTTGTAATCATATCCATATTAAAAACGGAGGCTCTGCCTGTATCAATATACAGACGTTTAAGCGCTCGAATGATAATAGAAACATAATCATTATTAGATAACGGCAGAGGCGTTTTCTGCCAGCGTGTCGCATCTTTTAATTCATTCGCAAGCTCAGAAATATTTGTCATGCAGAAACCTCCTCTCTGTTTTCTTATTCAGTTTCCAACATGTCTAAGTTTGGAATTTTACTCGCTAACAATTTCATTTTTGAGTTGGGTAAATCTAATTTTAGCCCAACTTCTGCAATTGCGTGTAATTCTGCTGGATCTGTAATTGCATCTAACGCTGCTTCCATCTTCTTAATGGGCATTTTTAGCATGGCTACAATTTCGTCGTCTGTAATGTGTTTTTCTTCGTCTTCAAAAGAATACATACCTAATTTCTCCAGTGGGACTTCTTCCCCCTCGGAATTGAAAGGCACAAGCATTCTTTTGGAAAAGAATTTGTTGACCACACAAATACTTTCAACATAGGCAATGTCATCTGCGGTTAGCATTTGAAAACCGCCAGACGGAATAGAAACCGAGATGCCGTTAGGCAATGTAACGCCAACGTCGTATTTGCACATATTTGTTACACGATAACGTAACTCACTCATTTTTGTATCAACCTTTCCTTTATTACCTTATCAGAACACGGAGAAGCTGCCCCGTTAAAAAGGGCAGCTTCTCCGATAGATTAGCCGATCATATAAGCACCGATCGTCGGAACTTTGCCAGTTACGAACGCCGCGCCGAAGAACTGCGCAAGCCGCACTTCGTACACAAGGTCGTTAATATCCGTCGCATCAACAGACATAACGTTACCCTCATTAACAATCTTCAGATTGCGGGTATCACCCGTCATGCCGCCGGGGATAATATACAGCCAGTTCGTCTTCAGAATCGGAGTCACGCCATCCGCCTCGAAAGCATTTGTCAGCGCAACGACATTGCAGCCCATGTAGCGGCCAATATAACCAGATTCATTCACTTCGTCGATTTGCTTGTCGGAGTGCTGGGTTATCGTAGTAGACATTGCCATTCCGGTCAGCGCCGCCAGCTGAGAAATTGCTTCCATGTCGCCCAGAATCGTAACCGGGCCAAAACGACGGAAGTAATTGATCTGCTTCTGGAGCGTGTCTTTAACAATGCCGGAACCGGTTGCATAAAAGGGCGACGCGAAGTTCGCAATAGCCGCCTGAAGCACCTGTTCGATCTTTTTCAGCTTCGCATTGGTGATCTCACGGTTCGCTTCACGAAGTAAATCAGCCATTTCAACCTGTTTCGTCTTTAACTGAAGAAGCGGAATCGCCGGACGCGCAGAGATTTCTTCGGTATCCACCAAGATCTGGCGGCCAGAAACCATAGAGCGCGGAGTGGTTGAACCCTTCGCTTGGAAATAAGCCTTAATACCGCCAGTCTTTACTTTGAACGCAGCTTTGTCGCCATAGCCAATCGTTTTTTGGTCGGCAATCGTGTTCAGAAAATCCAGCGAATCTTGCTGAAGTTCGTCAATCGTATACGCCATTACCTGAGCCAGCTGATAGCGATTTTCAGGAGTCATTTCAGCAGCCAGTTCAGCCATAATATCGGCAGCTTCCTGCACCTGATCTTCCGGCACGTCTTCCCGACGCGCTTCGGAAGCAAGCACCTTAATAAGTTTCATATCAGAAGTTATCTTTTCCATTGCATTTCACCTACTCTTCTTCATTAGGACGCAGAACCAACAAGTCCAGTAGCCAGAACTCCATATTCCGTACCAGCAGTCAGTTCGCCAGCAGTCGCAACCCAAGTTTCGCCTTCGTGAATCGGATGAGCACGAAGCAGCGCACCGTCCGGAGTGGTATACTTGGAAGTATCGTATTCTGCCGTATTGTTAATATCAAATTCGTTTTCGACTAAATAATACAGCTTCGCAGCAGAATTCATCACAAATTCATAAGCGTCCACCGTATCATATAAAGTCGTCTTATTGCGGCATAAAATCTTAGTAGTCGCATCCTTCGTCGGCATAACCAGCTTTGCGCCAGTAGCATCCTGCACTAACAGTGTACCGTTTGCAACAGGAGCACCCGTGCCGTTCACAAACCGACCGTCATAAACATTGTGCGTAAGCACAGTCATATATCCAGCCATATTCTTCACCTCGTAGTTTATTCACGCTCAAACAGCGTGTGATTTTTCTTGTTTTTGGTTTCCTTTTGTAGCAGCGTGTATTTGGATGGAGTTGTTATGCTCCCCATAAACGGGTTCATATGAATCCCAACATCATTGCTGTTCTCCAGATTCTTTTGACACTCCGCAGATGCGCCTAATTTGGCAACTGTTTCAGTTAGTTCTGCAATGACTTCGCCCATCTTTTGCATCTTTTCCATCAGTTCACCAATATCAGGTTTTACCTCTTCAGGAATTTCTGTTGCTTGTGGCGATTCAAGAGCGGGTTCATTTTCAGCAGTAGATTTCACATCAGAAGTCTTATCTTCTTCATTGCTTACGTCATCCTGCGTTTCAGCATGAACCTCTTTTTCTTCACCCTTCGCTTTTTCCGGAACTTCATCCGGCTGTTCTTTGTTTAGAACTTCTACCGTTTCTTCCTTTATTTCCACATCTTCAGGCTTCTTTTCTTCTGCCTGATGCTTTTCTTCGTCTGTCGTCTCGACAGTCGTGTTTTCCTCAGTCGTCATATTGTCATCTCCTTTATTTAAGCATTCTGCCACAAGTTGTAACGCAACCGCTTCTTGACAGGCTGGAAACGTAACAATGGCTTCTCCTTCAAAATAATTGGAAGGGTGTACATCGATCACAATTACGCCATTTTCGTCTGTACTATAGCTCCCGCAAGATAGTTCAAAACTAAATTTTAAATTTCCATCCCGATATAAATCTTCAATGGCTTTGCAAACTATTTTGTTGCGTTTCATCACTCTGGCATAACCAATAAGGCATACATTCTCTTCGGTTATTTCTTCTTCGTAATGGCAGAAGGAACCAATCTGGGTACTTAAAAACTCACCAGTTCGAGGATTATACATATGCCCAATGGGTCGCTTTGCAATCAGCCCATGTATATCCGCATAGAGCGGAATCCCCACATATTTACTTTCATTAGCAATGATTTCATCCATGAAATCACGGGTTACGCGAACACCATTTAGATTTGCTTGTAAGTCGAATAACCTTGCTTTGATTGTAAGATATATGTCAGATGACTGAATTTCGGAGACAACAGCTTCTGCCGTAAACTTTTTTAGTTCAAGGTTTTGCATGTGTATTCTCCTTTATTGTTGCCGTACATCTTGGTAGGAGACAAAACACGCGGCAAGCAAATCTATGTAAAAACAGGTCAACCCTGTCTCTACCAAAAATAGCTTCAGCCCCTCTCTTAAAAAAAGAGGGGCTGAAGAATATAACTTTTGTCATTTTTTTTCATGTTGACAAAACATAATACCGTATCAGCTTCTTTTACGTCTGGCCAATAAAAGACATGATATTACTCAGAATTTATTTTTCCTTTTGCAGCATCTTTGGCTTGTTTGCTTCGTTGTGCGTTGTCTGGATCTGAATGCCGTTCTTCTGTAGACTTTTTCGGCCTACCGACAGATCTTTTCTTTCCATTTGACGTATCTGTCTGTTCAGATGGCTGTTCTGATTTTGCTGACTGAACAGCCGCCTTTTGTTCACGAGAAACCATTATCTTATCTGTTCCATCTGTTTTTTCTGCTTCACGTCTCTCTCGTTCTTTTGCAAAATTATATCCATTAGACTCCATAAAAGTACGAGTAGACAGTAGCCCATTTTGCCATAAGCTCTGGCAGACGTTGCGCATTTCTGTTTGAGAATTCACATCCAGTGGGACAAAGTGGAATTCCGGTATATCTTTTAGATTATTCGTGTGGATTAATCTCAAGTCTTCTACGAGTCGAAGATTTACTTTATTCATAAATCTCTCAAATTTCTTTCGAGCCGCATTAATTCTATTAACCGCAGCTTGCATACTGATTTGAGCCGATGCAAAAGTTGAGCCATTTTCGCTTTGCCCATTGACAATAATGTTTGCAATACCACCAGCAGCTAATATGTCCGCGTTTACTTGTTCGTACATAGGCCACTGATATAAGTCTGATAAATCCGCTTGTACAACAGTTGCTTTTGCTAAATGATTTGTAACAGCTAACGGATTGCCTGACATTGCAGATGAAAAAATCTGTCGAACTGCTCTTAAATCTTCTATGCCTGGAAGTATGTCTTGATTTTTCGTGCCGTCACCGTATGTCGCATGAATAAAAGACCGTGCCCCTATATTTAGTAGAGCTGTTTCATATTTGCCAATCAGTTCTTTTTTTGCAAGTGCAGGAAGCGCAGCCGCAATCCACGGGATAGAATATCTTGTCCAGCCTTCTTTATCTCCCTGTAAAACATAACTGTTTTGCGGATCAAGCTGAGCATACTGGTCGCCCTTCTTGATAGCATCTGCAACTTCAGGAGGATACCCTTTTAGCACCTCATTAAGAACATCATCCTTCACGCCTTTGGCTTCCAAGACGGAATACGCTCTCTCTCGAAACTCATTTTCTATGCTTTGAACATCATAGTCCACAATCGGAGAATCATTCATAACTGTATTACCGATTTTGCATTTGTGAGGCGGAATCGTCATAATATTTCCTTGCCAAATATAGCAATAAACATTACTGTATTTCCAGTATTGATAAAAAACATCGTCGATAATATCGTCAAGGTGCATCTTTTTATATTGTTCTTCAAAAATAGCGATTGTCTTCTCGTTGTCTCCCGATAAGTACCATTGTGTAGAAGAAAACGGGACATAAACGCCTTTGATGATACCTCGAACAATTGCATCTGCATCGCAGTAGTAGTCTGCTAACTGATACAGCGTGTTGATATTTCCCTGCTTATCTCGCAGGAGATTGTCATAATCAACACTGTTAAGTTCGCTGCTATAAGTGATTGTCGAGTTATCAAACGCTTTTAGATTGTCTCCTGTCGAATCGTTGGCTCCAACAATCACGTTTTTCGTTTCTACTGGAGGCAATGCTCCTACTGGAGAAGGTTTCGTACTTCTCCGAAATATTTTTCCTATGTTAAATGCCATACAAAACCTCCTCTCAGAAAGCTGTCGCAAACCCAATACAGGTTGTGCGACGCTGATGTTTCTTTATATTTGCTTCTTCTAATTCTGCGATATAGTCGCACGCGTAACCGAGCGAACTGTATCTATCCTTGTGCATCGCCGCACTTGGCGTATCATATAAGTAGTTGCCGCTTGTAGAAACTTTTGCGACAATGTTTCCAAGTTCATATTGAAGTGCATCTGCTTCATGAAACACTGCTATTTCTTCCATCGACATTGAAATAGGTTCTTCTGGATTTGCCAGCTTTGCTTGTAAAACACGGCTGTTAATCGGCAGCTCCAAAGTCCTTTTTTCCAGCGCAACACGAAGATGTGTTGCGACTCGCTGGTTCAGTGTTTGAACCGCTCTTACCGCGTGAAGAACTGGTAAGGCGTTTTCTATATAAGACACTTCGTCGTCATGTACAAGCGGAGGATATTCCTTTCCTGTTGCCGGGTCTATCCACGCCTCGTCAAGGAATTTACCAAACGAATCACCAAGTCCACGAGCATCGTAGATGATTCTTTCTGCATTTGGAAATTGGAGAAAATATGTTTTTCGCACTTCTTCTGCAAGACTATCTAAACCTTTTCCATGATGCGATTTCATTTTCACTAATTTCTTTTGAAAATGTCCATCCGTTTTTTCAGAAAACTTTATAACAGACAAAATTGCATTGTCAGCTTTTTTATCTTTAGATGTTGCAATGTCCAGAGATAAAACATACCGGCTTTTACAGTTCTTCGGCTGTTCCAATTCTACTCGCTCTAACGTTCTGCATTTCTCTGTTAAATCAAATGGAAATGCTGAGTTATTGGAAGAGCCTAAGAAAATTGTTCCATATTCCATATTGAAAACAGACGCAGGCAATTTAGCTCGTTCCTGCTCAAAATATTCTGCATCCGTAATTCCATCTTCAATTGCCGTTCTATAATCAAGAGCGCAGGCAAAGGAAGGAAATCCATTGCCCATATCTTTCACAACTCGTTTGAATGTTTGATAAAACGGATTGCTCTTTTCGCAAGCAGAGGTTAGCGTGATTGTTTTCGACGTGTAATCTTTAAAATCATAGTTATATGAAATATCTCGCTTGTAGTTTTTTAGCGGCGAAACAATAGAGTCTAACATTTCTTGATCTACTTCTAATGCTTCGTCAATAATAATTACTTTTGCACGAAGACCGCGCATGGATTCCAATGTGTGAGAGGACATTGTACTTCCGTTTTTGAACGTACATTTACCTGAATCTTTATCAAGTTGAACTAAATTTTTCGAGTTGGTGGCAACAAGTTCGTTTGCCATATTTTTGTTCTGTTCTACCAGCAGCTTTAGTTTACCAAAAACTAAAGCTGCCTGTCCTGCCGTAGCGGAACAGACAACAACAATTGTTCCGGGATATAGTGTGCAGATAGCAAAGCCGCACAAAGCAGCTACCCATGTTTTTCCTAAACCACGACTGCAAACGATGTCGCTTTCTACATTGTTGCCAATAGCTCTTGCCATAATATGCTGGCAGTCTTTTAACTTGATAGGAGCAAAAGCGTCTTCAATATAAATATCAAGATGCTCTCGATAAAATTGTATTTGCTTTTCCCATACATCAAGATTTAGTCCTTGATCTTGTTTTGTTGAAGCCACTCTTGCTTCCTCCTCTCTTTAAATTCCTTCGGCAGATATTGCCGCTACTGTATGTTGTAGATGCCGGATGTTCTTATCTACATCATCTTGCTCCCATTCAATTTTCCGTTGCATTGCATGACCTGTTGTTTCTAAAAGATAAGAGATTTCTGAAAAACTTGTCGTTGTATCAACATTCTTTTCTTTGCGTTTACAAGCGGCAAAGTTTGCGCTTTTCATTAACGTATCAAAAACCGCAATCGCGTCTTTAACATCTGTATAAGAACATCGTCCAGCTGCAAAGTCGTCTTGTGCTCTGTCAACTCGCAAACTTGCTCTCGCGGCTTTTCTTGCATAATCTTTAAGACTTTCGTCATCAAGCGCAAAGGCATTGTCAAGCCCCTCATAATAATGCTGCATATATTCTAGATCTCTGTTGGTAAAATATCCATTGAAAAATTCATTGTATTTCTTTTCGTCGTCTTTGTCCTCAGAACCAATAATTCCTTGTTTCTTGGCTTCAGCGTAGGTGTAATATCCATTCTTCGTATTATCGCTGTATTTCACGCCTGACGGATAAGCGCTCCATATTTGCTGAGCCGTGCATCGCTCTAAAAGCATTGCACGGCGATCTTCAGCAGACTGCTGATAGGTCGTATTCGTTTTTAAATTTTTAAGCGCTCGTTCTTTGGCTCTGTCCCAAACGCTGTCTTCCCACTCACGGTTGTTTTCCCAGAAGTATTCTTTGACCGCATCTTTCGTCATGCATTTAGCGGCACATTCTTTACACCATAAGTCTCTTCCCTTTTGATCTGTCCAGCTCTTATTTGCATAAAAATCGGTTTCTGGCTTTGTGCGGTGACAACGCGCACAAAGCCGATCAACAGGCGCAGATTTAAGAGAACTGATTTTTGACTTGCTGTCCATGATACCAGCCATTAAATCACTCCTCTTTCGAGATCAATAATCCTAAATCACTTTGTTTTTTTATTATCTCTTCACAAATATCACAGGCAGATGATAATTGATTAAATTCTTTTTCAAGATTCTGCTGCTCGTAGAAGTTTGCAATTGCCCGAAATAATTCGGGTGTTTTTGCATATTTGTAAACCGGCACACCGTAACTGTTCAGTTTAAAAAATGTGTACTCGAAGCCGTGTTCTCGTAGATATACCATTTCTTTACGGAACTGCGTAGCATACTCCATATCAAATGCCTTAGATGGAAGTTTCGGACGAATATTTGTATTTTCCATTTTTTTGTACTCCTTTTTAATCGTTAATCTGTTCAATCACATTTGTGATTGTGTAGCAAACCAGGGAGTCGAACCCTGTCCTCAAGGTGCATGAAACCCGCGACTTAACCGTTTGTCTTGTCTGCTATGACGTTGTTTGGAAAGTTAGTTCTATTTTCTTTCCATATAGGCGATTCTCGAAAGGTGAAAATTTCTATGAACAGATTTGGAAAATAAAGATGGATTTGGAAGAGAACAGATGTATGGTGTTTCAACATCATGGAAACTTTTCAGCGTAAATTAGGCCTATGCGCTGATTGGTTAAAAAGAAAGGAGGTTGCAAAATGTTTGAACTGATGGTCTTGGCTCCGCTGTGGGGGCCGATGGTTATCTTCAGCGTTGTTTGGCTTATCGAGAGATAAGCCTGGTTCCATTTGGAATCAATTCCATTCATCTCCTATTGAACAGTAGTGAAAATAAAACTATTGTTAATAGGAGATGCGTCTGCGGTGCAAGTTGCACCAGAAAGGAGTATCTCATGAAGTTAGTAAAAGGAATCGTCGCAATTATCATTGCGGCGACAATCGCCGTTGCGTCTGCTTGCATCGCGAGCAGTGCAATGAAGAAAAACCTCGATCCCGAACAGATGAAAGTTTGGGTCGAAGGCAACGTCATCTACCTCGAATACCCAGATGGAAACGTTTGGGTGCACGAGGTTAAGTAAACTGATGTCCGCAGAGATCGCTCTGCGGGCTTCATTAGAGCGCCTGTGATGCAGACGTTCTAATGAGGCAAAGCCTCACGCACATGCAAAGCATGTGTTGTTGTGTAGTAGCCCTACACAGGAAGGAGGATATTATGTCCAGTGTTTCCGACATCTTCAAAATCAACGCGTTCTTTGGCCCTAACGGGTGGACCGGGGATGTACTCATGCGATATGAGGACGCATACAGCCCCTACGCGGTAATGCGTATTTCTTTCAAGAATACGTGGTGCTCCGAGACCCAAGAATGGAGTTTCGAGGTCTTGGGGGCTGCCGTAGACAAAGAGTTTGTCCACGGGGATATCATGAAGTGCGCGCTTCCTTCGTCAAAAATGGTCGCGTCGTACGTTCTGGAAGCATTGTCGTACAACAATGCTCCCAGCTTCGATCGGTGCACGGTTGCACTTCGAAGCGTTTATAACGAGACGATGGTCGAAGAGACCATCGTCTCGTGCAAGAAAAAGAACATCTATTGGATGTTCAAGCGCAACACGAACCCTCGTGTTGCGCTCACGGGCAAGTATGGGAAAGTCATTTCCCATACTATACGCGAGAAGCAGGCGAGGGAGAAGTTCTTCTTTGTCCCGATAGAAGTTCTAGAGATAAAGGGAAAAGAAGCTCCATTTATCTCCGGATCGTGAAGATTTTGTCTTTAACGCACTATACTCCTGTCAATATGGGAGTGTTGGACACCTGAACTTCATTGGGGAGATAAGGCCTCATAAAAGGCTTTATCTCCCCCCTCTTTTTGCAAACTTCGCCTGAGTGTCCGTATTACGGGCATTCAGCCGAGGCTTGCTCATCCGAAGTACAAGGATGCACAAGAGCTCCAATCGCTGTTGTTAAAAGCCGTACATCAGTGGTGAATCCAAGCGGTACAGCCTCATCACGCTGTTACTAATCGACAAGGTGCAAAGCACCAGAAAGGAAGCACACTATGAAAATGCTTCAGAACGTTCCCAAGGTTACTCCGTACCACTTTTTCATGCCGCACATCCGTGTGGCTGACCTGATGAACGATCAGGACAAGGCTTTCATCAGCCGCGTTTCCCAGCTTCATCTGGAGACCAAGGATGGCAAGCTGAACTTCTTTGACTTCCATGCGAAGCTGAAGGCCATGCAGAACTATCTGCGTGATCTTCGCGAAAAGGAAGCTGCTTCGACGGCAGACCCCATTGTCATCAATAGCGGAATCGCCGTTGAGGGCGGTGCGCAGTCGCCGATGGCAGATCGGATGGGCATCGCGGATGGTGAGACCACCGACAAGCTCGCCTGCGTTCACTGGGATACGGGCAAAGCGATTGGCGATGTCCTTCGGGGCATTGTCATGAGTTTCAAACCCGCGAAGGAGAAAGCGGGCAACAAGCTGACGTCTGGGCAAATCGCCTATAACGTCAAGCGTCTCGAAGCGCTTCAGATGGCAGAAACCATCAAGTACGACTTCGAGGACATCCTCAAGACGCGCTTGCTGAATCGCGGGATTGAGATCCCGGAAGTTGGTAAATTCTTGTATTTTACCTCTTCTCCGGGGCAATCGAAGAAAGGGTCTGGGTACATGCTGAACATCAACATGTTCAAGCAGTACCCGTACTTCGCATGGCCTATCTCGTGCGAAGAGATGAATGAGAATTGCAGGGGCAAGGCTCCTGTTGCAACAAAGTTCATGCAGTACCGTGCATTGGACTTGTCAACGTCAGTGCCCAGCAGTTCGGTCGTTGACGGTGGAGTGCATTTGAGCAAAATCATCTGCGTCCCTTCTGTCGAAAAGACGATGAGAGCAAAAGTGCTCTCCGTCTCGGACGACTACGAGACGAACGAATGTGTTCGTTCTAACATTGCGAACGACATGTTCGACGGATGCGGGATTCTGAACGCCCGCAAGTTCAGAGAGGGGCTTGCGTTGCAGATTCGGAGCCACGCCGCTGGTAAAGGCCTTCTTGTTTCCTTTGACGCTGTTGGGTACAACAGTGAGAAGGGCTGGAAGAACCGCATCTTTGACGTTGATGGCATTGCCCATGATCTTGAAACCGAGGACTGGGACGCCATAATAACTCCAGACGTCTGGAAGACGTCGAAGCTCTTCCCAAGCTGGAAGGCTTACGTCGAGAACTGCCAGAGTGTGGAGCTTGACGAGCTCTATGTTACGGGGACGAATTACCCTGAAACGAAGAAGAAGGCTTTGAGCAATCAGATGGCTCAGACCTTGTTCGAGATTTGGGATGACGAAATCCCGAAGCTGGCAGAGCGCAGCATCACCTGTCTCCATAAATTCGATCGGATAGAGACGGCGTGGGCTATGATCGCTGCTCCTGAACGGAGTGAAAACGAGCGCACTCCGTTTGAAGCTCTCTGCTACACGTACAACGGTGTGCTTAACACTGCATACGTTCGTAGTGAGCTCGGTGAACGTAAACGCTCTGCATGGAACAAAGTCATGCAAGGCAAGTACGGAACACTCGCACAGTACGGGTACGTCTGCCCCGACCTGTGCGCATTCTTCGACGTGCGGTGCGGTAACATGTCGAAGGATGATCCGAATCTGGGTGTGTTGAAAGCACACGAGGTTGTGTGCGGCATTTGCCCGGACGGAACAAAAGAGGTGGTCTTGGAACGTTCGCCTGCGTGTTTCTTCGAACACGTTGTTGCAAAGGTAGTCAAGTCCAAATGGCTGCCGACAACAAACATTGTGTTCGTCTCTGTACACGATCTTAACTATCGTGTGCTTCAGATGGACTATGATGGCGACCATCTGCTGGTTGTATGGGACAAGACAATCATCGAGATCGTCAAGCGGACATGGGCTCGCGGAGACATTAACGTTCTTTATTACGAGCCGAACAAAGGGGAAGCTCCTAAAGCTATCCCCTCGAATCGTGCCGACTTCAATCGCTGGATTTGCGATTCTTTGTCCGGCACGGCTCGGACGAATAAGGTAGGTATCTATTCTACCTACCAGAAAACGCTCTGGAGCCTTATCGGTCAAAAGCCTATGGATGAGCTTTTGACCGATGCTGCGAAAATTGCCGCTGGTGTGAATCATGCGGTCGACGCGGCGAAAACCGGCTCCATGACTCCTCTGCCGCAATCCCTGATGATGAAGTACAGCGAAACGCCGTATTTCGCTCGCTACAAGAAGAAGGTAGCGAAGAGGGGGGGTAACAAGACCGTGTACGAGATTGATCCGTTCGATCCGTACTGGAACGGGGTGGACGAAAACGGAGAGCCGACCGGCTACCCGAAGACGAATCCTCGCGGTTCTGGCGTTATCGATCGTGTTGATGCGTATATCGAAACGCAGATTTCGCACGATCTGGAACTCGACACGAGCAAGATACGGTTCTCGTGGTCGATGATGGCGTCCCACGATCAGCGCTTCTGCATCGGCGAAAAGAAAGCCATTGTCAACAAGAAGCTCGCAAAAGAGCTTCAGGACTTCGGCCCGATCAAGGCCGATGTTGGCAGCACTTCCACTCCGAACACTCGCTTGATGGCAAGCGCAGTGAATGGGGAAAACATTGGTGTGCTTGACCTCTTCAACCTTTTGTGCTCGCAGAAAGCTGCGTTCTTTAACGCGGTTGATGCCGCACAGGAAAATGAAGACGTTGACGAATACGAGTCCGAAAAAGCTCGTCGATTCGACAACGTTGGTCGGATCAAGTTCATCCGCAACGCTATCGTTGCCTTCATGAAAAACATGAAGCTCAATGGTTACACGGATGAGGAGCTACTGAAGCTCGCTGCCAACTGGGTTCTGCGCCGCACTTGGCGCAGTGCCAGTGATGCGTATGCGAAGCTGGACGAAGAGGACAACAATGTCCGTGCATTGAAGTCCGAGGAAGATCCCGCACTGCTTCTGCGTGTCCGGCGCATCTTTGACATTTTCGGAGACATTTACGCTGAGAATGTCACGAAAAATCGTGCGGAAGGCTATGTCCCGCAGCATCGTCTTGAATGGGTCGATGCGAGTGGCAATGTCTTCCTTCCGAAAGTGCTGGGCGGCACTGAAGAAGATGCATTCAGCCCGGAAATGGAAGACTGCATCTTCAGCCTTCCGGAAGCGTCTGACGAAGACCTTCTGGAACAAATTCCAGAAGATTCCACTCGTTACGACGAGATGGACTTCCCTGAAAGTCTGTAATTGCAAAAAGGCACTGCGATGTAAAAGTCGCAGTGCCTTCTTTTTGATGTGTCCGTCGGTCGGTAAAAGTCCGACCCCGACGAGCTTGAGCGAAACGGACTAACGCAAAACAGCGTTCCCTGCACAGGAGGGAACGCTGTTGCTGCAATGACAGCCATCATGCAGCGTGTGCCAGAAAGGAGGTGATTGAATGGCATACGGTTACTACACCGATTCCGGCTATTACGGCCGGATGAAGGACGGTCGCTGGATCCTCTTCGCAACTGAAGGCGAATACCTTCAGTTGTTGAAGGAGGACGAGTGATCGTCTTTCGGGCAATGAGGGTCTGGCTGGGCTTCATTGCCTACTCCCCGCTTGCAATTATAGCACACCAATGCTGTGATTGCAAGCGCCGCGCAAGAGGCCGGATTTATTTTCCCGGCCAGGGTTTTGCTCCGCTCCGCTCGCGCAAGCGCTCGCTCCGCTCCGAAGTGCGCATCTTCCTGCTTGAGCGAAGGAGCGGCAGCGGATTCCATGCTTGACGAATAGTCCATACTGTTCTCAAGCAAACTATGCTTCTCGCAAGCGAGAAGCGGTGACGGTGAAGTTGTCTTGAATCAGGATGAAAGACGGCAAAGTTCCGTTGTTCCCTCCGCAAGCGGAGGGAAGTGACGGTGAAGAAGACGGCAGCTGTGCCTAAACAGCAGAAGGAGGAAAATTATGAACCTGAAGAATCTTCTAACTGCCCCAATTGAGGTAGATACCGTATATTATGGGGACGTCAAAATCAATGTCCACTGCGGGATGTCGGTGTTGGAAATCGCCCCGGAATGGGGCGATTTGGTCGTAGACAAAATTGAAGTCTACGACAGGAAACTCATTGTCACCATAGGTAATGATCACGGTGACAACGACGATTTTGGCAACGAAGACATTTTGGGGCTAATGCCGGATGACCAGTACGTCGAAATCGACGTCTGGACGGGGACTCGGCATGAAGTTACCGAAGGCCGTAAAAGTAGTCTCTTTTCATCTCTGAAAGGAAGCAAACTTTTTGAAATGCCGATTCTGGGCGTAAGCTCAGAATCTGGAGAAGGCTATGAGGATACACTCCTCATTACCTTCTCGAAACAAGAGGAGTGACAAGCTCCTCTTGTTTTTTTTCGCCCTCCGCAAGCGTCGGGGGTGACAGGTCACGAAGACGGCGCAAGCGCCGACAAGTGACCGTGGGACGTTTTTTACTGTGAGGAAATCAGAAGCCTCACAGTACAGAGTCCCCTGTAGAGTCGTTCGCTTCTGAACGACTCTGTTTTATTTTTTGTTTAACGCGGCTTTTTTGCCGCTTGTTATTCTTTTATGAACGGCAGCTATCCGTTCAGCCACCCTGTGGTGGTTCAGTGAGTTGGTCAGGCTCACAATGGCTGCGAGAATCGTGTGGAGATATTCTTCTCCATATAGGCGATTCTCGAAAGGTGAAAATCGATTTTTTTAAAATTAAACAGTTGTTTGCCTTTATATATCTTAGTACTAGGCTCTATATCTCCCTTTAGGGAGGAGATATAGAGCCATATAAGTACCTTCTACGGAAAAGGTACTTAATCAAACGTATGGTCTGATAAGGTATCTTATACGGTATAGATACTTAGTATAAGTATTATTATATATTATATATATCACTAAAGATACTTAATAAGTGTCAGTACTAGAAGTATATTATATATAAACTATAAGTACTTACACCTATTCGGTATAAGTACTTATAGTATAATATTATATATTATTATATTATATAACTATAAGGTACCTTACACTGTATAGGTATCTTTATATAAAGTATTATTATATATATTGTTTCTTTTATGTTGAATGTAATAAATAAATAATAATATTTATTATATTCAACATCGATTCTCAAAATTCCTGCTGATTTTGAGAATTTTTTAAAAAGATTTTTTTGCACTCACTTTTCTTCTCCATTTAGGAGATTCTCGAAAGGTGAAAATTCTTGCAAATGATTTTCATTGCTTGAGATTGCAACATGGAGTCCTCTTCCATTAAGGCAATTCTCGAACGATGAAAATTCTTGCAAGTGATTTTATTCACTGTTCAGATATGGCAAGGTGGGCTCCTCTTCCATATAGCCAATTCTCGAACGGTGAAAAAATACAGAACGTTTTGAGCCCAAAAACATGGTGTTAAGGAATTATCTTGAGGCTCAGAATGATTCAGGCACACGTTTGTCTGAAATGCTTGTTAATTACAAGAGAAATCAAGGCCAGAATCGCTTGGAGCGTTGCGGATGTAAAAATATACGTCGAAAGCTGGAGGCGATTTTAGCAGGAAAAATGTAGGGATTTAAAGGGAATTAAAGTACCTCGGCAGGCGAGGTATAAAAAGGAAAAAACTGTTTCTTCCTCTCTTCTTCTCTCTTCTTTCCTTTCTTCTCTCTTCTTTCCTTCTTCCTTTTCCCTTTCTTTTTCTTCTTCCTCTCTTTCTCTTTTTCTCTTCTTTTTGCCCACCTGTATATTTATAAAGTATTCTAAATAAACAATCGTATATTTGCATATTTATACAGTGTTGTTGCATAAACATTCGCATTTTTGTTATGCACAACTTATCCACAAAGTTATCCACAGGCGATTCTATGTGGTCTATTTTTCACCTTTCGAGAATGGACTATATGGATAGATATACGTTGCCTGACAAAATCCAGAATTGAGTATCAGCAGATTCCTGCTAATATCAATTCGGAATTCTGTCAGCCACTAAAACTATAACCTTCATTGTTTTTACGTTGCTTTTTAATAAAGCCGCATAAGAAAAGCAACGTTGCACACTTCAAAAAGGTTTCATCCCCTACCCTTTTGCCCGCCTTAGAAGCGGCAAAAGGGGAAATGGCACTGCGCAAGCGCAGTGCGGTGACAGTGGTGGGGTCTGGTGCACAGACACTCGCCTTTTGCGAAACGGGCGCTGCGCAAGCGCAGCGCAGTGACGGTGAGATGTGGATCATCACTCAAAATTCCACAAACCAGAAAGGAAGGTATTTAGTATGTTTAATCAGATCACCATTATCGGTCGCGTGACGACCGACATTGCTCTCCGGGAAGTCCAGGGTCGCGACGGCATGGTAAAGGTTTGCAACTTTAATGTTGCGACCAACGACCGCAATCAGGGACGAGATGCTTCTGGGGCGATTAAGCCCTGCTATTTCCGTGTTGCCGTGTGGAACGGCATGGCGGAAACGGCTGCCAAGTATCTCTCCAAAGGCCGACTTGTCACTGTTACCGGAACGGTAGCTATGACTAGCAGCATCGGCCAAAATGGACAAGTATATTACGGCATGGAGATCCGCAATGCGGAAATCACCTTCATGCCTGACACTGTACGGCATACTCCTGTACAGGGAACGCCTGAAAATGCGCCTGTACAACAGAACACGCCCGTTGCAACGCAACAGGCAGCTCCTGTAGCTCAGGTTGCTCAGCCGATGAGCGGCATTGAGCAGGAGCTTGCAGAAGCTCCAAACATGGAAGATTTCGTCCTTCCGTTCTGAGTGTTCCACTTGCCCATGCCGCTGAAAAGAATAGCGGCATGGGCAGCTTCCTTACTAAGAAAGGGGAAATAAGTATGTTTCTTGAAACTGGAGTGCAGCTCCAGGAGGAAAGTACTTGTCGTATTGAAGCGATTAAACGCTTCAATACTTCCTGCAACATTTGTTGTCGGAAGAATCTTCCGTTCGATTGCGACAAGTGCCCGATTGCAACGGCACACAAAACAGTACTCGATGTCTTCAAGTACTGTGAAGAGTTAAGAAAGGAGAAGTTGTCCTCGTGACAACTTCCCTTTTTCTCGTTTTTTTATATTGGAGGGGTAACATTGGACAATGAAAATTGGACTATCGAGTACGAAGAACTACGCGAGCGTGAAGAAGCTCGTGAAGAGTACGAAGCATGGCTGAAGAGCCATGAATAATGAGGTATCGCCAAAAGGTAAGGCACAGGACTTTGACTCCTGCACTGTTGGTTCAAGTCCAACTACCTCAGCTTAAAAAACATCTTTGGGAGACAAAAATGGAACATTTTTTAGAAAAGTTTTTAAATGGAGAACTTAGAGTAGTTGTGGATAAGAAGCATTATAAAGATTTTCTTACAATGCTTCTTCCGCATGTCCATTGGAGAGACGGAAATCTTACAACGAAATGGATCCCCGACCTTGATAAAACTATATTCTTTTGTGAATATTACGAAGAGAAGCCTTTTCTGGTTTGCATACCATTTGATACCCTACAATATTTACTGGCTAAGGATTTTCCATATTCAAAAGGGTTAATTACTTTTAATGAAATTATCTGTTGCGATAAAGATACTTTTTTAAAGAAAAAAACTTTTGACAAATCAATTATGGACTTTCTGAGGTAACATATGAATGATTTTATTGAAAAATTTAAAGACGGATTGGTTGTAAAAGTAGACCGCGAAAACATTAAAAAATTCCTTGAAATAATACAATGTTATTCTGAAATCTGCTGGGCAAACACACTTTCTCCAATGGACATTAATCCGTTTTTTGGAATCAGGCAAGAAAAATATCTTTATATATTTTACGACAAAAAAATAAGTGGAATGCAGGTTTTTCTTTACCGGGAAACTGTCGGAAAAGAAATTTACGATTTTCAAAACTTCAAGTTAGATTTAGAAGAACAGGTTGTATTCAGAAAATCAATAGCGAAATTTCTGACTGAGAAATGTCAGTGAGGAGGTACTATGGATGAAATAATTAAGGCATTTGCAACAGGAACCGGGATAAAAGTAAGCACAAAAAACATTTTGGACTTCTTGAAATTAGTCCAAGAAAAAACTAATATCAAGTGGGATGCAAACACAAAGCCGTTAGAGTTTAATCCATTTTCTTATGACCTTTTAGAGGAATACTGTGTTCTTACAATTTTCGGACGTGAAAAATGGATAGCATGGTCTCCATTTATTGAAAATGAAAAATCAGACGTTATTGATTTTGAAAATTCTTTCAAATGCTGCCTTTCGTTCAATAAATCCATTACTGATTTTCTTACAAAGGGGGAACAATGAAACAAATTATTGAATCTTTTGTTTCAGGAGCAGTATTCAGAGTAACACCTGAAAACATAATAAAATTTCTCGCTTTAATACAAAATAACACGGAAATTACATGGTTTAAAAACATAAAACCTTTAGATTTCAATCCGTTTTATCGTATAAAGAGAGAATTTTGTTTTATCGATTGCAAATCAAAAGAAAAATATATGTTTTGTACAGCTCCAGAAAATTTCGATGATAATTTTATTGATTTCGATGATTGCCTGAATGATTTACAAAGGATAACATTTGATAAATCGATAATTACTTTTCTTAAAAAGTAGGAGCGAATATGTTTGAATTAATGATCTTGTCCCCCATAATTGCTCCGATTGTTTTTATCGGAGGATGGGAGTTGTTAATGTCTGCTGTTGATTGGGCAGACGATCACCCTATTCGCAGAAAGGGGCTCAAATGAAAGATCCTTTTATCCGTAGCAATTGCTACGGCAAGGAAATCCGTCTTTTGCCGCACAATTGCGAAATCATGTTTGATGCGTATGACATTACGCGCAAACTAAACAGGGTGAATACCACAAACATGGTACGCAAAACAAAATCGTCGAACTGGACTAAAATCTATCTGGATGCAGGGACACTTCATACGCATTGGAAATTGTTCCTGCGATATGATGGAGTTGTCGAACTATTGAGCTTATACCATACACCAGAAGCTCGACAATTAAGACGATGGTTAAAAATCAATACAGATAAGTTTAATACTATTGCAAAATCAAGCTGCATAACAGCAGCTTTTGCCACCATAGCGCAATAGGTAGCGCAACTGATTTGTAATCAGTAGGTTGTGGGTTCGAGCCCCACTGGTGGCTCCAGAGGTGCAGGAGGTGCGCCAAGTCCAAAGCAAGATTGATCACTTGCAATCCCCCGCAAGTCTTTCCGTTTTTCCTTGCGTTACATAAAAGTAAAAAACGGACGCGTTTCCCAGTAGCTCAATAGTAGAGCACTCGGCTGTTGACCGAGTTGTTGTAGGTTCGAGCCCTGCATGGCTCCCCATGTAGGGCCTTAACTGCAAAAAAAGATGGGTGCTGGAACAGGAAAGCTGTTCAACGCATTCGCACGGTGCTGACGTGAGGTATGTAGATGGAGGGGATGAAGCCTTCGAGTGATTCCCCTGTGAAGTCAGGCACGAAGCGTTAGAGCAACACCTCCCGCAAGTTGAAAATTAGTATGAAGGGTCTAATGTGCGAATGTTTTTTTGAGAGAAACGGACAAGGCTTTGGCAGATGAGTTGATTCCGATTTGGGAGATGCAAGTCGATAAGACCAATAAAGAATTGACAACAAGCTGGTGGGACGCGAGTGGTTTCTCTCATTTATCGGGATATAACGCAGATGGTAGCGCGCGTGATTTGGGATCACGAAGTCGTGGGTTCAAGTCCCACTATTCCGATAAAAACTCGGCTACGAAACCACCATCGTTTCGTAGCCGCCTGTAAAGCTGCCGCTGGGTGTCTCAAGCCACCAGACTAACAAAGCATAGCACAAATGCGTTCGTTAGTGAAGCTGAGAGCAGGCTTAAAATGTGACAGGTAGTCTACGAGCTGGAAGCATCATTGTGCAGATGCAAACTCGCGAAGGCCAAGCGAGCCTGTCATAAGAAGAACAAATGTACTATTTATACAAGCAAGGGAGAATCCTGCAATGAATGAATTTCGATTATGATTAGAGCTACCGTGAGAGACTCGCCCAAGAACCTCACGGACATTTGCATTGTAAATGACGCAGTTCGCGGCTGCTGATACAGTGCAATACGTGTGCTTGTAGCCCAATGGCAGAGGCAATAGACTTAGAATCTATTCAGTATGGGTTCGAATCCCATCAAGCACATTTTACCTTATATAAAAATAATAATTAACAGGAGAAATGATAGATGCTTGTTTTGAATAAATACCTTGAAATGCAGCATCAAGGAGATATTGACGATGTAAAAGAAAATTGCGACATCGATGATTTTCCTGAAGAAATGAGTGCTGAAAAGGCAGATAGCCTTTTGCATAATCCAAATTTTATAGAAGAAGTAGCTGATTGTTATAGACACCGCCTTGATAACAACGATGGATGGTACTACATATTGAAAGGTAGTTTGATGGAGGTTGCACAAAAATATCTATGATTCTGCGCTGTGATGACTGCTATATGTTTGTCGCCAAAATTAACGATGATATATACGATATTTACACAGAGAAAAAATTTGGAAATCGATATGCAGTAATTAAACAACGAGTTTCGCTATTTGATTACCAATTGGATTCAATATCTTTTCGATCCGATTATCTTTCCTATTACAATTACGAATCACTGCTTGAATTCCAGCAAATTCAAGGCAAGTATTGGAAAGAACGTTTAGCACAAATTATAGCAGAGACTGAAATTGTTTTTGCAACAATTCTTTGTTCTGGTACAAAACAATTCTGCGACAACTATATCGATCAAAAACAATTTAAAATTGGAAATAAGGTGGCAACATGCATGTGAAAGCTCGAACATGGTATCTTTGGGTAGACGATCTCCGCCCATTTCCTAAAATTGACGAATCCAGATTTGCACCCATAATCTGCCGTTCTTATAACGCAGCAATCGACGCTATTGACTTCTGCGTAAATGAAAATTGGAATTTTATTCTGGACTTAGACCATGACCTTGGCGAAGCCAAAACAGGATATGATATTGCCAAATATTTAGTCGAGAAACAAATTGAGAATGTTACAGTTTATGTTCACAGTATGAATCCGGTTGGAGTCAATAACATTTTGGAATTGCTTAATCATTATCATTATTCAGCAACATCCTATCTGTCAAACGCGTAAAAGGGCAAGGCGCAAGCGCCTTGCGGTGACTGTGGTGGCTGCAAGATGCTGCTGTTCTTCCTCCGCATTAGCGCTGAAAAGCGCTAATGTGTGGACATAACTCAAAGGTAGAGTGCCTGCCTTCCAAGCTGGTTATGCGGGTTCGATTCCCGTTGTCCACTCCAACGGTCAATATTAGATTTTCAAATTCCGATGTCAAAAAAAATACTAAAAAAAAAATACTAACTGAAATCGGCAGCTGGTGCTTGACAACAATGAAGGAAGTGTCTACACCATGACTAAATCAGCAGCTGGTGCTTGACAACAACAAATGCAAAATTTCATTTTTTTTTTATTTCGATTAGAATTTGAACACGTCTAATATTGACCGTCCTTTCTGGTGCAGAGTGCGGAGTGATGACCGTACTCTATGGGTTGTAGCTTGATGCCTCCTCGTGGCACAACCCGGTTGGCCCTAAATCAAGCATAGAAGAGCATCAAAGTTTCTGCAAAAAAAGCGGGCGTACATCAATGCTGCGGCTAAGATAGAGACCGCTCTTCGAACGTTCGACGGAACGTTGACCATAGACAAGAGAAAATCTATGGTCAGAATGCGTTTGTAGCTCAGTTGGATAGAGCAACGGCCTTCTAAGCCGTGGGTCGGGGGTTCGAGACCCTCCAGGCGCAAATATTACATTAAAAAAATGGGGGGCTGGCAATCATGATCGCTGCATGTGTAGTGTTGATGATGAAAGGTTCCTCGCTTTTGCTCGTCTAGTTTAATGGTAGAACGTCGCCGCATTAAGGTATAGATTCTGGTTCAAGTCCAGAGACGAGCTTGCCAAGCACATTTGGCAGAATGCTGAATTTCGAGATATGAACTGTACAGCATATTTGGAATAACAGCAACAAAAATAACGGGTAATTAATGATTTACCAAAAGTCGCGAATCTTGGGTTTAGAGAGGCGTTCCGAACCCGTCTCCTCTCAATGAATGTGCAGGAGTCTTTACCTTTAAAGAAAGATGCTGACAGGAAAGCTGTCCACCTCCTTTCTTGCACGATGCACATAATTAAATAGACATCTCCTTTCCTTTTTTTGCGGAACGCATCGTGCATTTTTCCGCAAAGCACATAATCATGGTGTGTACCGATGCTGCTACAAAAAGCAGCATCGGTATGTGCACGCTTAGCTCAATGGTTAGAGTAATCGGCTTATATCCGATCGGTTTAGGGTTCGAGTCCCTAAGCGTGTACTCATCTTGCAGAATGATGGAAAACTTCTGCGGGTTAGTCGCTGACGACTAATGGTGATGCTCGCCATTCCGGAAAACGAGCTAATAGGGACTTGTCGCTACGGAGATTCTCTGCCGCAGTGGGTAATGATAACAAGTCGTGACGGAGGGGAGCCGTCTCTGGGGTCGTCGGATATTATATTATATTATATCAACATACTAAGTGAGAGCCAAAAAAAGCGGCATGTTGACGACACTGTTTTAGTGAAAATCAAGCGCGTTTATTTCTATAAACGCTCCGTGATAGCCGGATAAGACAAACTTTTTTTTAGTGCGATCTAACGACAGATTTTTTACAGAAAAAACAGAAAATTCGAGTTTAAGTCTGCTTCTAAGAGAAGTTTTGTCTTATCAACGTATTGGCTCACAGAGACGGTGTGGTTATTATCGGTGAGATAAAAGTGTGCATTTTTCAAAACCGAGCCGCCTCATCACTTATTACGGGCTGGTCGAAAGACCTTGGCCCACCAAACGGCGGGGAAATACCCCGCTATTTGCTTCTGTGGCGCAGTTGGTAGCGCAATAGACTTTTAATCTATGTGTCGCGGGTTCAAATCCCGCCAGAGGCATTTAAAGGAGGAAGAAAAAATGAATAATGAATTTCGTATCCCGCAAGATGAGTTTGAAACACATCTTTCAGCGCTTCGAGATTTGTTCCAAGAAGAGCAAAATAAAACGCCAAACGTAGTAGCACCAGAACACAATTGGGGTTTGGTGTACATTACACCACGTAAAGAGTTGATTTGGCGCGAATTTCGAAGAAACCATTGGAAGACTTGCAAAAATGGCGGTAACTGGGTCTTCAATGTTGCATCAACTGGTGTTGGAGATATTGTTACTGCTTTTTGCCCTATCTGTGGTGAACATATTGACTTAACGGATATGGAAAGTTGGTAAAAAATCCATAGATTGCTATTCGAGTTTAGAGGTCTCGTAAAACCTCTATATGTCGGCATGATGGAACAGGCAGACATTGGGGACTTAAAATCCCTTGCTTTAAGCGTGCGGGTTCAAATCCCGCTGCCGACACTCTCAGTTGTTAAAAAATTGTCGTGATGATAAGTTTAGACTGATTGACACTCTATTACTCAATGACTAACAAAAAAAGAAAGAGGTAAATCAATTATGTTTCTGACGAAGGTTTCTGTTTCCAATGGTCTTGACGGCAAGGACATCACTGCCGAATCTACTCGCACGCTGCGCTCGCTGCTGGAAGAAGCGAACGTGAACTATGGTCGTGGACTGTTGCAGTTCAACGGTTCTATTCTGCCTGTTACGGCTCTTGATGATACGCTGGATTCTCTTGTTGAGAATCCCGATCGTACTCAGATTCTGCGCATGACCGTCAAGGCGGATAATGCTGTGAACGCTGTCATTGCTGGTTCCAGCCTTGTGCTTGTCTCCTCTGCTACGCCTGATCAGATTAAGACTCTGAAGAAGTATCGTCCCGACGCTTTGTGCAGCAAGGATAAGGATGGTAAGGCTACGAACGATTATAGCATTTCTATTGAAGACGGAGATGGCTATATCTGCAACATTGGGACGATTTTTACGACTCGAACCGATGCTGAAGGTCATGCGACAGTGACCGTTCCGATTCCGAATGACGTTGAAGATGTTAAGAAGTATATTCAGGATAAATATGGATATGCTATGTTGAACATCAGGAAGATTGAGGAAGGTTTTGAAGCTGCTCTGACGGAATCTGAAGCTGAACGGGCTGATATTTCTTCCATGATTAAGATGCAGTAATTGCTGAAATAAGGGTACAGATTGGCATGTCTGTACCCTTATTTTTTTTATAGAAAGGATTACGAAAATGTTTAACGAGTCTTTGAACAATTCCAGACAAACAAATTTTTTGAAGAATGAGTATTTTGATAATATTCAAAGCCTTGATCTTTTTTTTGATAAAAGTATTATTGCGAATCTTCGAGCATTGCTGTATAAACGAATTTCAAAAGACGAACAGATTTATCTTCGTTACAATGTTATAAATAGCGTAACTAACGATGTTTTTCTAAAAGACTCGGCCAATGTAAATACATTTTATTTTATCGACTTTAGAGACCCTTTCGAAGATTCGTTAGACGTTTTCATTAATAAATACGTTCAAGACATGGAGCCGGTTGAGGAAATTACTGAGTTTTTTAAAGGCTTTATAAAATGTCGCATTTTTATCACACGCGAAACGAAAACGTGCGTTTGTATTATTTCAGAAATTTCTTTAACAAAATTTCATTTGCTTCAAGTTGCGTTACCTAAAATGCTTCCGTGGTTCTTTGAAACGAATCCTTTGACGCAAGGCGAACTAGAAATGCTTTCTGCTCTTGGAGGCGATGATTTTGCAGATTATTTGGAAAAGCTCAATGCTTTATTTGATTATAATTTTGCAAAACTTAAAATGCTTCACAAAAGCTCTGACGAAATTTTCACCAGAGTTCGTGATGCAAAAATCAAAAATTGCGAAGATAGCATTCGTAGCTTTTTTAACACTGTTAATGATCTAAAATGGCAATTATCTGATGCTTATAAACACATTAACGAAACAAATGTTGTTCTTTCTGCTCTAAAAAGTGTCCCTGATAACGAGAATATAGCTCGCGATTTTATCAGTTTTGTTTCGAATAATAAAGATATTGTCGAATATGACTATGACGATGGCGTTATTAGCTTGAATATAAACGGATACATCGATGTGTTCGATGTTGACATGTACGAGACTATTTCGAGCAATGATGATAGTTGGCTTTGGAATCATGTATTCTGGGATAACAGAAATGATTTCAAGAAATTGGCAGATTCTATCTTCTCAGATCGCCCAAAATATAAAATTCGAACGTCTTCTATTTTTCGTCTGAATATTGATGAAAATGAAGTTCGTGTTAGCTATCGAAACAGTGACGAAAACATGACCAAAAATCCACATTTAGGGTATCATCATTGTTTAGGACAATATGAAGAGAAAATCATCGAAGCTCTTGGAACAAACGACTTAATAGGCGCTATTTCTATTTGTATTTCATCCCTTCATTCTGTAAATGCTACAGAATCTGTAACATTCGGAGAACTGATTGAAGATTTAGGAGAAAGTCAGGAAGCACGATTCTTAGAGGGAGAAGATGGAGATTTCTACACTCCGCGAGAAGCATTTGAAAAACTTGTGAAGGAAGAAAACGAAAATGCGTAATTATAAAATTGATGACAATCAGCAAAAGAATTTGCTTGCAAAGTTTGCAGAATACCTGAAAACTTATACACCAGGCAGCACCAAGATTGCCTTTTCTGACACTATTCATGAGACAAAAGCAACTGAAAAGATTCTTGTGACATTTTCCGCTGTTGCATACATTAAGATGCGTGAGCTTGTTGACCGTTCCAGTTTTGAAATAGGTTGGTATGGTTTAATTGACAAACTGAGTCCAACAGAATATCGTATCGAAGACATTATTGTTTATCCTCAAACTGTTACATCTGTTACCGTCAAGGAAGACGATGAAGTCTGGGATGCGGACATGTCCATTGAAGATATTCGTAGACGACATTTTCATGGACATTCACACGTAAACATGCCTGTTTGTCCGTCTACAACAGACATGGAACATCGAAAAGAATTGACAGACATGCTTAATCCAGATTCTTTCTTTCTTTTCTTAATTACAAACAAACGCTGTGACATTAGTGCAGAACTTTACGATCTGTCTGCAAACACGATTTACAATACGGATGACATTGCTTTTGATGTGGATTTGGGAACAGGTAGTTTAGCTGGCTTTATTGAAAGCTATGAGAAATTGGTTAAACAACATAAGTTTTTTCCGGAATCATCTGTTTCCTTAAAAGAAAAGATAGTATCAAATACTACAGCAACGAAGACTTCAAATAAGACAAATTCACAAAAATTTACTAAAAAGAAGAGCAGCAAGAAAAGCAGTAAAATTGACTATCCTTTTGAAGATTCTTACGAAGACGAAGATTTTGTTTCGGACGATCCGCAAAGCGTAAATGATTATCTGACGAAATATATGTATTACTAAATTAAACACTTGCCCCCTCTCTCGATTAAGAGGGGGCAAGTAACGAAAGGCAGAAAAAAATGAACACTGCAAAATTTCACGATATTTTCAAACCTGAATCTATTATCGATCGCATTCATATCATTGGCTGTGGCGCAGTAGGGTCTCTTGTTGCAGAAACGTTGACTCGCATGGGATTGACAAATATTACGCTGTATGATTTTGATATTGTTTGTCCGCATAATATTGCGAATCAGATTTATACAGAAAATGACATTGGCAAGTTGAAAGTGAATGCTCTTGCAGAAAGAATGAAAGCAATTAATCCTGAAATCGATCGAACGCTAAAGTTGCGTCCTGAAGGATATACCGCTCAAAAGCTAACCGGCTATATTTTTCTTTGTGTTGATAATATTGATTTGCGAAGAAGAATCGTTGAGGAAAATAAAAATAATATTTTTATTAAAGGCATGTTTGATTTCAGAATGCGACTTTATGATGCTCAGCACTTTGCCGCAGATTGGACTGATACAAAGGCTGTTACTTCCCTTCTGAATTCTATGCAATTCACGCATGAGGAAGCCGCAGAGGAAACACCTGTCAGCGCTTGCAATCTTACTTTGTCTGTTATTCCTACTGTTTGGACAATTGTCAGTCTTGGCGTTTCGAATTTTATTAATATGGCAACAGGGCTAAATTATAAGAAGATTATATATTCTTATCCATTTAAATCAGTTACAGAATCTTACTGACAAGGAAGATAGAACAATATGCGTATAGACGAACTCAAAAATTGTACAAGCATAAATTACACTAGTGATTACTATGGTCTTTCCTATGGTGAAATTAAGTTTTTTCAAACATATAATGATGAATATGCATTGTGTGGCATCTGGTTTCGTAGTCTTTGGAGCGCACCTAATATGAACGGCGAAAAAGTTCGTGAACGAAAATATGGCTATGACTTTTTACCAGAATCAATTTTTTGTAGCCGTTTAATTACGGATAAAAAATTAGCAGAATTAAAAGAATTTTTAGGAGACAGACTCGGCGAGATAACGTTTAGTTTTCCGTATAAAAAGAAGAAACAGTCTCATATCTGGACAAGATCTTTATCTTTTTTTCCTTTATGCGATACTTTAAACTGTAAAAAAGAAGATTTCAAACGATCTTCTCATTGCTATATAGATGAATTCGGAATCCGCCGCAACCTTTACTCCGGCAAAGCTATTTGCCCTTCGAAAAGATATTTGGATTATGTATATTTTTTAGTGAAGCGGGACACGGAAATAAAAAAAGAAATAAGCCGTTATATAACAAAATATACTTTGGTAGAAAAATAAATATATTTTAATAATAATATTATTGATTTTTTAATCAACTAATCCGGAGTTATTAGCAACTTGACAGAAAGGACATGCTATGCCTTATGTATTGAAGATCGTGAAACCTCGCGTTTTTTCATCTAAAAGAATCAACGCCTTTTTAACCAACAAGCAAATTTCGATAAGGAAAGGTGCTACGCATAGCTTCTCGTTGACGAAATTTTATAAGGATAACGAAGTTCCGAATGCTATAGTTAATACATATTGTGAAAAAAGACAAATACTTGAACGGCAAATTAACACGCTATCATGTGCGCCTGATATTCCAAAGGAATATAATCACTTTACAATTCCAAAGAAAACAGGCGGAAGGCGTTCTATTGACGAACCAAGCCCTTCTCTAAGGAGTCATCAAGAAAGAATTAAGAGGCGCATTATTGATGATGTCTTGCCTCTTGCGCATACAGCAGCTTATGCGTACAGAAGAGGACGTTCTACAAAGCATTGTCGGATGAGGCATCAGTTTAACAAATCAAAATGGTTTTTGCATTTGGATGTAAAGAACTTTTTTGGAAGTCTTGATAAAGAATTTGTTATGCGGATGATGTGCATGGTATATCCGTATTCGGAATTAAGCGAAAGAAGAAAAGAAAAGCTGGCTTCGATTATGGATTATTGTTTTTTAAACAATGGTCTTCCTCAGGGTACGGTTATCTCCCCCGCTCTAAGTAATTTGTGTATGATTCCTTTTGATTGCGAAATAAGTAAACTACTTGCTGAAAAAGGTTATGTTTACACGCGATATGCGGATGATATTGAAATTTCTCGAAAGAAAGATTTTGATCCGCACGAACCGATCGGAATCGTATATGAAGTGTTAGATATGTTGGATGCTCCTTTGGTGTTAAAACAGGAAAAGACACATTATGGGAGCATTGCTGGTCGAAATTGGGGCTTGGGTCTGATGCTGAATAAGGATAACAAACTTACAATTGGGCATGAAAAGCATAAAAAGTTAAAAGCCGAATTATTTAATTTACTAATGGATGCAAAAAATAATAAGGATAATTTGTGCAATTTAAAAGATAGAGCTGGAAAATTGCAAGGTAAATTATCTTATTTTAAGCACATAGAATCAGATTATGAAAAATATATAGTAGAAAAGCTGGAGAAAAAAGTTGGAATTACATTAAAAAGTATACTAACAAAAGGGTGAAAACTCGTTTTGAAAATTCACTGACGATTATTGCAAGGAGAAAAATGTATGAAAAAGACGGTTCGCGTGGTCAGTTTACTTGTGGTTGTTGTATTGGCGCTACTAGCGCTGACGGGATGTTCGGATATTCCTACCGCGAAAGGCACAAAAGCGGATGTACAGGCGCAGATAACTGTGGCTAATGTGTTGACAGGTAATCAGCCTACACCAACGGACATTAACTACTCGCTGGAGCGGTATAATCTGATTCGACGTGCCTACTGGGTGAATGGTCAGCGCGAAAAGGCGAACGCGCTTGCATGTGCGGTCGAAAAGCCGCTGGGCTATATTGTGCTTTTTGCTGGAAACACAGTTGTCGGAAATTTCATTGTAGACGGAAAAGTGACGAGCCTAAATAGTTTCCTCTCACCTGACAGTGAATATTATGAATATTCATATGGCGAACACCGGACGTACAATAAGTGGCTGGCTGATGTAGATGGCAGCTACGGCGAGAATGATGATGGTATTTTCTTCTTCACCCCGGATGGGAAATATATAGAATGGACGGGCGAGTACCTTTACTCCGACATCCCCTTCATCATTGATAACCCAATTGTTCGGTACGAAGGAGGTGTGGCGGATGAATAAGGTTGTTGTTGGTTTGTTGTGTCTGTCGATGGTCGTTCTGCTATTCTGCACGGTTTTCTTCTCCTGCTTCCCTGCCGGACGCGCCATGTGGAACTCATGGTTTTTTGCCGTCCAAAAGGCTGATGATGCGACGGCGTACAGCACCCGCAAGCAGGTAGAGGATACCTGCCGCGCAATGATGGCGAGTTACACAAGCGATAGCCTGATTTATCAACAGTACAAAGATAGTGAAAATGAAGAAAAGGTGTCATGGGCTGAACAGGCGAAGATGCGTGCCAATAAAACGGCGGCAAGCTATAACGAATATGTGCTGAAAAACTCGTTTGTTTGGAATGATAATATTCCAGCTGACATCCGAGTGTCACTCCCATTCGTGGAGTAAAAAAAAAGAATTCTGAATATGCGAAAGCAACTACTTGGTGTTATCGGTAGTAAAGATGTAACAGATATGTTCTGCTGCCGCTGAAGTGGCAGCAGAAGAAAGATAAATCAGAGAATTCTTTTAGGTTGTCTATGAATACAATCTGTAAAGATTGGCGACTAGGTGTTATCAGTCGTGCGCAACTACTATATGCCATGCCTGCTGACCTACAGCCGTATCTCCGCCCAGACCATAAGGTCTGGAGCGAGATCCGGCATCCTGTCAGCAGGCATAACAAAAGATAAATCAGATAGACAACCATTTTGGAGAGATGACAGAGTGGCTGATTGTACTGGCCTTGAAAACCAGAATGTTGCAAAGCATCGTGGGTTCGAATCCCACTCTCTCCGTTCTTCTTTGCGATTTTCACCTTTCGAGAATCGCCTTAATGGAAGAGAAACAGAAAGGAGTGGTCGGTACGGGGCAAAAGACGTACTTATCCCAACAAATAAACCTAATGTCAGTAACTACGACTGACTTATTTACGCCAGAAGAATATGAATTATATTGCAAAATACTAAATTGCATTACTTCTGCAAACAAAGAAGATGAAAAAGAAGATTGTGATCCGTCAGTAAAAGAACAAATTCGTGCAGAAAAAAGTACGTTGCAAGAGAAATTATCTTCTATGATTTTATCCAGAACTGAACCACGAGAAGTCCGTCTTCTTTCTGTGCTGGATAAATCAAAACTGGAACGCGATTCCGAAAATCATATAATTGTTCCAAAAGGTGTTTCTTGGAAAAATTTATCTTTATCTAAGAAAATCGCAGAATTTGCTTCAGACGAATCTCGTGCAATGGGGTTAAAAAATGGAGAGGTGACTTTCGATAAGATTATTGTTAAATGGAAGTCTCTTGACATTCTTGAGCAAGTCGTAAAGCAGGGGTTTTATATGTCTATTTTAACGGATGACGGAACAGTTATTAGAAAGCATTACCGTTTTGCAACTGCCTCGGCTGGGCAGTTGCGTACTGACAAAATTCAGATGCTTTCTGATGAAGCATGGAATAAGATTTGCAGGCATTTATTCTGTGGCTTATCATTCGAAAAAATCAACGAAAAAGGCGGAATTAATGCAAATAAACTAATGGCATACATTGCATTAGGTGCATCCGCTACAGATCCGTGGCCTGAATTAGATATAGATCGTGTAATTGTAGTCGATGATGTTGAGTCTCCTGTGACCGGACTTGTTGATTATATAAACCCTGACTATTCGATTGAGCGAGGTATTCGCACGACTGAAATCAAACACACAGATGGCTGTGGAATGATGCTTCCTTCTGTTAGTCGAAAAAATTTTATGATTCGTGCGCCGTGGATTAAAGGACTCCTTTCCTCTTTTGATTTTATTCGGTTCTGCAAAGTTCATCACGCACCACCGATTATTAAGGATGTTTACGGGGCTTATCATAATTTGGAAAAAGAAAATATTCAAGTTATCTTAACAAAATCACAGTTTAAATTATGGAACTTTTATGATTCTTGGGACGATTATAAACAAAAATTCAAAGAAAATAACTGCTGTTTTAACCGAACGAATTTTGAAGAAGATTATGTTCCAGACACAGATATTTCCTATCAAATGCTTCAAACGTTGACAGACTTCAGTAATGAGGAACTGTCTTTGTTCACATTGAAATCGCATGATAAAATCGTAGGAATCGCTAAGTCGTCTGAGAATATGCTCCAGACACTGCAAGCAGACAAGGAGTCTGCAAATTCGTATAAAAGAGCTCTTGCAGTTTATCCTGAGCTGCTAAGAGAAGCATATTCCAAAGAAACATTAAAATCAATAAAAAAGAAATGGACACTTGACGCAAAATCGGGTCGAATCAGATGCAATAACAAGCGATTGTTTGTTGTCCCTGATTTTTATGCGATGTGTGAATATTGGTTTCTACATATTAAAGAGCCTAAAGGGCTACTTCAAAATGGTGAAGTTGCTTGCCGTCCATTTCGTAATACTGACAAAATAGCTGCGTTACGTTCTCCTCATTTATATATGGAGTGGACGATACGAAAAGTTCTTCATGAGCAGAATATTTATGACTGGTTTTATACTGATGCTATTTATACTTCTTGTCATGACTTGATTTCTAAAGTTTTACAGTTCGATTGTGATGGGGATCAGTTAAACTGTGTTTCTGATTCTCTTCTTATATCAATCGCTGAACGGAATATAAAAAAATACAATATTGTCCCTTTGCTTTACGAGCTCGGAAAAGCTGGCGCTAAACCAATTAATATTAATGAGTTTTTTGAAGGCTTAAAACGAGCTCATAATTTCAGCGGCATAGGACAAGTTAGTAATAGCCTAACAAAATTATGGAACCGAGATAATCCTGATAGAGAAGCTGCCGCTATATTATGCTTCTATAATAATTTGGTCATTGATGCAGCAAAAACGGGATTTGTCAATGGATATGATCAATATCCTGCCATTCTAAAAAGAATTAATAAAGCTACAGGTGGAAAGAACGGAAAAATGCCGTTCTTTTTTCAATTTTCTAAAAATGGTAGACGTTTTTCAAAGTTACCCGTAAAAGAACGTAAAAAGTATGCGAAAATTAATCAATCAACTATGAATCGACTCTGTGCGTGTTTCGACAATATTGGAAATATTAATTTTAACTACGCCAATGTTGCTCCTTTTAACTGGCAAATGTTTCTTGTCGAAGATACGCATAGTTATTATCCTGATGCGGTAGAACTATTTTGTAGAATTGATGATAGCAATATTCCTACTGTAATACAAAACCCCGCATCAGATTCTGACATTCACAATGTTGCAATGACTTATGATTTTACTGCACAAGAAATTATCGATGAACTAACAAGCAAATACGGCTCACTGGAAGAAGTATACCCTTCTATTGTTAAATTTTTATTTGTTGGATCAAACGCTTCTAAAATTGCTCACAAAAGAATGTTCTGGCGAGTATTTGGAAATATTGCTTGTTCAAATTTGGAATCGAATTTGGAAACATATTCCATTTGTCCTAAATGCGGTATGAAAATTCCTGCATGGAGTAGGGGACATATTTGCCCTAAAAAGGCTTCCGGATTTTTTGAATGCTGCGATTGTGGAGCATGGTGTGAAAGAACAAATAGTAAACAATGTAGATGTTCTTCATGTCAAGATAAAACAAAGAAATTGCAAAACAGTCTTATCAATAAAATGAAATATCAACGTAAGAAGCTATTGCCTTCTGCGTAATAGGAGAAAAAATGTTTATTCTTGGGATTATCGCAGAATCGGATGCTCAAAAGGGCATCATGATTCCGTCGTACATTTTGTGTCGTGATAAAAGTCCGTCCACTACTCGTAGCGGTTATCGAATACGTACTGGTAACACTATTACAGATAGCGTTACTCGCGTAATATTTCCTGATATTGATGGATATGACCGGTTCATTGATTTTATGTCTTTTTATCGCACAAGAGACCATATGCACAATAGTGAAAACTACTCTTATGAAGATACAAAAAAATATTATCCTAAAGGGCTTTTAGCGTGGTGTAAATGTGATAAATATGGCGCCCCTCTTGGGTCCATCGTCCCAATAAAATGGGTTCCAGATAAATCAATGAAATGTAAAAATGATACAGGGCACAAATTCATAACAGAATATCAAGAACCAGATTATTCACTGGTAGATATATTAAAAAATGATATGTGGACAACAACAATTCAATAAGAATTGTTTTGTAATAAAAGAAAGGAAACTAACAAAAATGCACCCAAAGAACTATGTACAGGACAATCTTCTTTTTCAGGAAGCAATTCATTCATTTTGCATCGATGACATTACACAAACTCCTTCCGAGGAACCTCCGAAAATTGATGGTCAAAATAAATATGAATTTGAAACCGAATTCGGTTTTGTATGCAAGTCCGAAGTTCTTTTTGAACCGGAATACATCCTTCCAGACGGCTTAACGACGGTTGTGAAGTGGACTGACGGGACGAAAACAGTTGTTCGTCTAAGTGAAGGCTGCGAAGACCAGTACGATATTTATATGGCTTATCTTGCCGCGTTAGGTAAGAAGCTGTATGGTTCGACCGCAAAACTGCATCGAGTCGTGGAAACACATACGGTTGATTATCTTAATGAACAGAAGCGCCTTGAAGTCGAAAAGCGCCGAAAGGAAGCCGAAGAACTTGCGAAGAAGCGTCATCGTCAGAAGGTTAAGGCTGAAGTGAAAAAGCAAATGCTTGCGGCTGAAGCATATCAAGAAATCATGGAACGCATCGCACGACTGAGTAAGTTTGAGGAGTAATATATGGATAGAAATCGTTTTGCTGAGCTCAATCGAATTGATTGTTCAGAGCATACAGAAAAGAAAAATGGCTTAACTTATTTGTCGTGGGCTTGGGCGTGGACAGAATTCAAGAAGGCTTTTCCTGAATCATATTATACGATTTATGAAACTTCGGATAATATTCCGTATTTTACCGATGGAAAAACATGCTGGGTTAAGACTGGCGTAACGCTGGTCGATGGTGATTTTTCGTTGGAGCATATCGAATATCTTCCAATCATGGATTTTAAGAACAAGTCGATTCCTTTTGAAAATGTAACATCTATGGATATGAATAAGACCATACAGCGCAGTCTGACAAAGGCAATTGCAAGACATGGACTTGGTGGCTACATTTATGCTGGAGAGGATTTGCCAGAAGAGTCTCCTGAAGAAAAAGCGAATCGAGAACAGCGCGAAGCGGAAGAATTAAACGATTTGCGTGTAAAAATCGATACTGAAATTAAGACACGGACAAAAGAATTCGACAAGGAAAAGAAAATCGAATTCGCAAAGAGCGTCATTTTTCCTTGCATTGGAAGCGGTAATTACAAAACTTGTGATGACCGCGCAAAATTAAAGAAACTACTTAATGCGCTTACGGCTGCCGCGTAATATAAAAAAAAATAAAGTGAGGATATAAAATATGAGTGCTATTTCTACTATTGTTGGACATCTGTGCAGCGACCCTGAAATGCGTCAGATTGGCGCAAATACTGCTTGTTCTTTCCGAGTAGCGGTCAACACTTCTTCAAAAGATAAGAACAATAATTATGTTTCCAATTTTTATGACTGTACCATCTTTGGCAAGCGCAGCGAACGGTTTTATTCGCGAGCGCAGAAGGGCAGTGGTGTAACTGTTTGTGGCGAAGTTGCGGCTGTGGAATATACAGCGAAGGACGGAACGCTCAGGACTGGTCTCCGTATGAATGTTGATCATGCAGAAGTTCAGTCTAAACTGAAGGACAAGGAAGCTGTTCCGCCTGCGGCAGCGAACTTCTCTGCTGACGATCTTGATTTCTAAATAACAAAGGAGGCCAATTAAAATGGCTGCAACGCAAGATCAAATTATTGATATTTGCGATAAATATATTGGCGAATATCGAATTCGTAATGGTCAGGCTGTTGCTAAATATTGTCCGTTTTGCCACGGCGGAGAGTCGGGCGACACGGATACCTTTGCGGTTGGCCTTTACAATGGCGCATACTCTTGTTTACGCGGAAGCTGCTCAGCAAAGGGCAGCTTCCGCGATTTATGCGAGTATTTCGGTGAAAAGGTAAAGACCGACGGAATCCGAATGCCTTCTCATACGAAAAAGATGTATGAAAGACCAACTGGCGAGAATTTTCAGCCACTGACGGATGAAATTATTGCATATTTTGCCAAACGAAAGATTTCAGAAGATACGTTACATGCTTTTAAGATTCAGGCTGACAATAAAGGAAATATAGTTTTTCCTTTTTATCGTAATAACGTTTTGACCTATGTAAAATATCGTAAGCCAGCAAAACATAAAAAAGAAGATGGCCCAAAAGAATGGCAAGAGAAAAATACAGAGCCAATCCTCTTCGGTATGGATCAAGTGTCGTTCAACAAACCTCTATATATCACTGAAGGAGAAATTGACGCACTTTCTTTATATGAAGCCGGGATAAAAAACGTTGTTTCTGTTCCCTGTGGCTGCAACAATTTAGAGTTTGTAACTTTATGTTGGGATTGGCTCGAAAAGTTTCAGCAGATTATTCTTTTCGGAGATGTTGATGAGCCAGGCATTGAAATGGTTACGAATCTTATGCAGCGTCTTGGAGAAGACCGTTGCTTGATTGCGCCAGAATATCCTGATTTGATTGTGAACGGACAATATGCCGGTCGTATTTGCAAGGATGCTAACGAGATTTTATACGCTTACGGAACAGAAAAACTAAACGAAATCGCAAAATCTTGTGAACCAGCACCAATTGAAGGTATCTTAAATCTTGCGGATGTAACAATGGTGGATCCTCGTTCTATTCCAAGAATCCTAACAAAAGTTCCAGCGCTTGATTCTATGATTGGCGGACTGGCAGAAGGTACGCTAACAATTTTTTCGGGTAAACAATTTTGCTCCTTTATGCGGCAACGCATATCGATACACAGTGAACCGATACATATCGGGTGTCGCCAATTGGCGGCTAACGGGGAAAACTAAATAATTGAGAGTAATGTATTATGGGGAAATTCGTTGATTTAACAGGTCAACAGTTTGGAGACTTGCTCGTGTTGGAACGAGCAGAAAACAAACGAATATCAAATAGAACTACTTTTGTAATTTGGAAATGCAAATGCTTAAATTGCGAAAAAGAAACAATAGTTAAATCCAATAATTTAAAATCAGGAAATTCAAAAAGTTGTGGTTGCAGGAATATGGAAGCGCTTCACAATAAGAGAATTGATATTTCCAATCAGAGATTTGGAAAACTTGTTGCATTAGAGGTAGACGAAGAAGCGACAGAACGAAAGCACAGGGTCATGTGGTTTTGTCGATGTGATTGTGGCAATACCGCGATTGTATCTCTCGATAAATTGAAAAATGGAGAATCGACAAGCTGTGGCTGCTTCTTTGCCGAACAAGCATCAGATAAATATCTTGATAATATTATTGGAAAAACGTATGGGTTACTGACAGTCGTTGATAGAGCGGAAAACATGTATGGAGATAAAACGTCTTGGATGTGTGAGTGTAAATGTGGAAATGTGGTAACAGTTCCGTCAATGTCATTAAAAAGAGGATTGACAAAAAGCTGTGGATGCTTTCATTATTCATACGGAGAAAGAGACATTCAAGAATGGTTTAAGAAAAATAAAATACTGTTTAATACTCAACAAACATTTGACGATTTAAGAAATCCAATTACGAATCGAAAATTGAGATTTGATTTTTCTATAATCGATAAAGACAATAGAATTATCGCGCTGCTGGAATATCAAGGAATACAGCACTATAAGGAAATCGATTATCATAATTTTGAAAAACAACAAAGAGAAATCACAGATCAATTAAAGAAGAACTATTGTAACAATAACGATATTAAGCTATATGAAATTCGATACGACCAAAAGATAGAAATAGAATTAGAAAAAATAATACAAGAACTCAATTACATGTCAATCCCGTGCCAAGTTTAGAGAATATCTAAGAAGGTGTAACGACTATTCCGAAAGGAAGTACATGTCTGGTGAAACTCCAGCATGGAAGTGCTGTGCTCCGATAATTATCGGATGAAGATATAGTCTGCTCCCTATAGAAATGTAGGGGATAAGTGAAACGCGGTGAAGGAAAATCAACTCTTGGTGGACAGATTTTGCTAAATGGGATACAGCAAGGGTATAATGTATGCGCTTATTCAGGAGAACTGACGGCTCAACGTTTTGTTGACTGGATTATGCTTCAAGCAACAGAGCGTAAATATATTGAAGCCATTACAGACACGAAAACAGGAAAAACTTATGGCGTAGTTCCTTTTGAGATTCAGCGTCGGATAAAAGATTGGATCAACAACAAATTCTTTTTATTTGACAATAATAATAGCTCTCCCCTTTCTCAAGAAGATAAAATTTTGAAGATATTTACTTTGTGTGCTCGTAGATACAATTGCAAATTGTTTTTAGTGGATAATCTGATGACTGTTCTTTCTGATTCCAGTGCATCAGATGAGAATCGTGCTCAGGGAAAGTTTGTCGCCGCCTTAAAACAATTTGCAGTAAAATATAAAGTTTGCGTTATGTTGGTTTGTCATCCTCGTAAAACTAAACCTGGAGAAACGTTCACGTCAGAGGATGTAGCCGGTTCTGCTAATATAACCAATTTGGCAGATACTGTTATCAATATAGAGAAACCAAATTTAAGAGTAACTAAAAATCGAGAATACGGGATTTGCGAACGTATCCAGTGCAGTTATGATCCTGCTACACGCAGAATTTTTCAGACTGCTTATGGAGATCGTATTATATATGGGTGGAATCATGATAGTCTTCCGCTTGCCGTAAATCCCGTAAGTTCTTTTCCGGATTTTACAATTCGAGATGGGCAGCCTGTTGCAACAGAAAGGCAACAGGCTGCTCCACCATTTTAAGTTATGAGCCAGAGTCTGATTTTTTGATTTTTGTGATTAACAACTCTTCCCGGCTCGGAAAGGGTTTTGAATGAATTTATTAAGAAATAACGGAGAATCATTTGATGAATGCCTGTGGAGATTAGGAGCAGCGAAGGAATCAAATGAACTTTCTCATACTTGGTTTGATATATCATTATTTTTAAATTCCGAATTTAATTTGGCATATGATGAGTCTGCTTATCGAAAACGCTATAAAAAAATGAAACAAGCGGCTGCTGTTGCTGAAATATCCGATATTCCAGATGTTTATAATTCGTTGTTGATAAAAAACACACGCGAACTTGAAAAAAAGCGTGTGCTATTACGCGAACAGCAAGCGGCAAATCGACGAACTGTCCGATTGGAAGCACACGAAGATTCATTTTGGAACGAATTAAAAAACAACATTCAAAAATTGCCGGAAATTACCCAACCTCCTATTATGCGAAAATATACACAGCATGAATTGATTGCCATGCTCTCAGATATTCATTATGGATTGGCTTTTTCATCGGTTTACGATCAGTATAGTCCTAAAATCGCTGAAATGCGTGTTATGGAATATGCTAATCACTTGTGCGAATTAGGTAGAAAAGAAGGCTGCTCCACAATCCACGTGTTGTTAATGGGAGATATGATTTCTGGGATCATTCATCCGACAATTCGTCTTGAAAATCAACAAAATATTATTGAACAAATAGTCGGTGTTTCAAATCTTGTTTCTGTTTTTCTGATGGTTTTATCAAAAACTTTTGCAAACGTGCGAGTCTCCAGTGTAACTGGCAATCATTCACGTCTCAGCGAGAATTTAGCCGAATCCTTGCGTTCTGAACGTTTGGACGCTTTAATTTCTTGGTTTTGTAAAGCAAAATTAGAAAACATAAAACATATTACTTTTCTCGATGAAACGCTTGATTCAACAGTTGGTTTAGTTGAAATAATGGGTAAAACGTATGCCTTTGTCCACGGAGATTTTGATCCCGATTTAAAATCTACTGCCGTGAAAATTTCTAACCTTACCAATACAAAAATTGATTACATATTGGCAGGACATATGCATATTGCCGAGGCCAGAATTGAAGATGTAGGATACATCCGCAACGGAGCTGTTGTTACTGGTGGAGATGATTATACCACAAAAAAACGCTTATTTGGCCCAGCCGTACAAGTCTGCTTATTGGCATCCGAAAATGGTGTTGATGCAATTTATCCAATTAAACTAAATTAAAAAGGTGGTGAACCAAATGAGCTTGCTTGATGATAAGCACGTTTATAGTTATTCTCAGTTGCAATCTTTTTCTGATTGTCCTTACAATTTTTATTTACAAAAGATTGAGCATAATCCCGATGTTGTTAGCAACGCTTTTGCATCGCAAGGTACTTTAATTCATGATTTGCTTGATCAATGGGCTAAAGGAATGATAACGGCTGAAGATCTTCCTTTTGAATACAAACGACGGTATCCGTTGGAAGTGGTTGAAAGCTGGCCAAGTATGCTTGCTAAAAAAGGTTATGCAGAAAAGGCGTTTCAAATTGGTTATGATTATTTCATGAACTTTGATCGTTTTAAAGGTTATCATATTATTGAAACGGAAGAACGATTTAAGATTGACGTTGCTGGTCGTCCTTTTGTTGGCATCGTTGACATGGTAATGGAAGACGAAAAGACCAAAGAATTAATTGTTTTAGACCATAAATCAAAATCTTTAAGTGCTTTTCGAAAAGCCGAAGATGAAATGTACCGCCAGCAGCTAATGTATAGCAAATTCGTGTATGAAAAGTACGGAAAATATCCAGATAGGCTGATGTTTAATCTTTTCAAAGAAGATGGCTTAAAAATGGAACGCCGATTTCAGGAAGAACAGTATAATGAAACTTTGGCTTGGGCTGAAGAAACGATGGATAAAATGGAATCTTATGATTTCATAGACTACCTAACAACAAAGGAAGTTGATCCAAATAAGCCTGATTTCTTCTGTACTGAATTATGTTCATGTCGTAATATTTGCCCTAACGGACAGAAGAAATTCAGACGAAGATAATGGAGGTACACGATGGAAAATGTACCCGCTTATATCCCCTATCACATACACAGCAAATATTCTAACGCTTTAACACAACCGGACAGTACGATGTCTGTTATGGACTACGGCGTAGAGTTTAAGAAAAGAAATATCCCTGTTTTATGTATTACGGAACATGGAAACCGCTCTGATGTCTGGGAACAATATGAAGTGGCACAAAAACTAAGCGACGCAGATTTCAATATGAAAGCAATTGCTGGAGCTGAATGCTATTTTGTTCCTGATAGAAACCCTGAATTGAAAGACAGACGGAATTTTCACTTAATTGTACTGGCAAAAAATCAAACTGGCCTGCGACAGCTAAATAAAATGCTGTCGCAGGCCAATGAAAGTGGCTTCTACGGGAAAGCAAGAGTCGATTTTCAACTGTTAAGTGAATTAGATTACCGAAATTTTCTTGTTACAACAGCTTGTGTCGGTGGTGTTCTAAAAGATGAAGAACATGGCTTAGAATATTGCAATATGCTTCACGAGATTTTTCGAGAAAATTTTTATCTTGAAATTCAGCATCATCCTCAACAAGTCCAAGTAAAACACAATGCAAAGATTCTTGAAATATATCAGAAATACGGCTATCCTCTGATTTACGCAACGGATAGTCATTATATACGTCATGAAGATGCTATTCTCCGAAAAGAGTTAATGAAATCAGCAAAAATTTCTTATGAATACGAAGATGATTTCGATTTGTACTTGCCGACCGGAGAAGAAGCAAAATTGATGCTTCAAAATCAAAAAGTATTTTCGGACATACAGATAGAAGAAGCCTTCGATAATACGAAACAATTACTTGATTTTGATGGTCTTTATTTTGACAAAGACAGGAAATTTCCAATTAGTCGTCCAGAACTCACACAAGAAGAACGCAATTACGTTTATCAGAAAATGGTCTGCGATGGCTATATCAATAAGGAAGGAAAACCGTCAAAAGAAGAAGCCGCAGAATTACGAACTGAAATGAACACGATTCTCGAAACAAACTCAGCCGACTACTTTATTGGTCTGCATGACATGCTTCAAAAAGGAATTGAGAATGGTGGCGTTTTAACTACAACTTCTCGTGGTTCAGCTTGCAGCTTTGCTACAAATTATGCTCTTGGTTTTACTTCTATTAACAGATTGCATAGTCCAGTACGAATGTATCCCGACCGCTTCATAAGTAAAGCTAAACTTGAATCAGGAAGTATGCCAGATATTGACAGCAACATATCAAACGTAGAAGCATTTGAGCAAGCCGGTCGGGAAATCTTTGGAGAACACTCCTGCTATCCGATGATAGCATACGGTAAAACAAAAGCCTTATCTGCTTTCAAATTGCTCGCAAGAGCGAGAGATATTGATTTTGAAACCTCTAACGAAGTTTCAAAGCAAATTTCAAAATATGAATTAGATTACAAACACGCAGAAGAAAATAATCAGGATGATCCAGATTATGATCCTGACGACGAGATTAAGATTGAAGATTACGTGGAAGATCAGTATCTTCCGCTTATAGAAGAAAGTAAACAGTACAGAGATATAGTTGTTACTGTTTCGCCTCATCCTTGCGCACATCTTGTTTATCATAAAGATCTTCGTGAGGAAATTGGTATTATTCGTTTAAAATCAAAGACTGGTAACAAAGAACCGAAGATGTGTGTTTATATCGACGGTGCAACAGCAGATCGATTCGGTTATGTTAAAAGCGATCTTTTACGTGTCGATGTTGTGAAAATTATCAATGAGACTTTCAAAACCATCGGAAAACCAGTTCTAACAGCATCTGAACTTATTGATGCTGTCAAAGATGATTCTCGAATATGGGATTTGTATGCAAATGGCTACACAGTTGGCTTAAATCAATGCGAAAAAGCAAAAACAACGCAGAGAGTTATGCGTTTTAAACCAAAGAATACTGTTGAGCTAGCTGCATTTATTGCAAGTATTCGTCCAGGCGCAAAAAGCCTTGTAGACGATTTCGTAAACCGTAATTATCATAACTATGGAGTTCCAGCGATGGATAAACTACTTCGGCTTGAAGGTGCTACCGGAATCACAGGGCAATCTTCTTTTCTGTTCTATGATGAGCAGATAATGACGCTGGCAAAGGCCGCAGGCATTTCGCCAGCAGATGCAAATGCACTTATTAAACATATTAAGAAAAAGCATTTACCAGAAGTTGCTTCTTATAGAGAACGTTTTATTCCAGGCTTCACATCATATTTAGTAGAGCAAGAAAATGTTGAATTGAAATTGGCAGAGAAAACAGCAGATGATGTATGGACAGTTATTCTAAATAGTGCAAGCTATTTGTTCAACGCTTCGCACGCTTACGCCATGTGTCTGGACTCCTTATATGGAGCTTATTTAAAAGTTCATTACCCTTATGAATTTTATCAAACTATGCTGGAAATTTTCAGTGCTAAAGGCAAACTTGAAAAAGTGTCGCAAATCATTCAGGAAATGAAAAAGTATGCCGCCATTCAGATTGCACCAGGACGACTTGGCGAAGATAATCGTTCGTGGCATATCGATAAAGAAAATCATACGATTTCTCAATCATTGCAGTCTATTAAATATATTTCAGCAGTTGTCGCTGAAGAACTATACCAAATGTCTAACTTAAAATTCGAGCATTTTGTAAATGTTCTTGCGTATTTGCAGAAAAATACTTCTGTCGATAAGCGGCAAATAGAAGCCCTGATTCATGTCGGCTATTTTTCTGAATTTGGTAAAATGCAGAAATTAAAATTGTTATTTGATGATTTTTTCGATGGAAAACGAAAGATGTCAAAAGGACTTAAATCATATGATACTCGTCTTTTAGAGAAAGTCAAATTGGAATTGGAAACGCCAGACAACGATATGCCAGTCGGATTTAAGTTGCAACAAGAAAATGATCTTTTGAAATTATGTATGAGTTACAACACCGACAGTCCGGATTTAGCTTATTTTGTGAAGAACGTTGATGATACTTATGGGGTTAAAATTGAGCTTTATTCTGTCCAGCGCGGCACATCTGGCATTATGAAAATGAAAAAAGCAATGGCAGAAGAAGCAAAGTCTCTTGTTGGAAAAATTATTTTAATTTCAAATTGGAAAAAAGTTCAGCGTTGTAGTTATAAAGGCAAAAAGCGTATTCCAATTCCAGATGAATATGATACATGGTTATACGATTATAGCCTCTTGTCGGAAGGAGATGATAATTGTGTATCAGATTCCACTGAGGTATGTTAAAATTTCAAATACGGTTGCAATTTGTGCAACCAGAATTGTTGCCATTCTTGACGCATCTCAGCATCAAGCAGAAATTCTTATGCGAGAAGAACGTAAAGCTGGGCGATTGATTAATTCATGTGGTCGAGCACAGGCAAAATCGACGATCATTCTTGATAACGGAGCAGTACTCTCCTCCCCTATGTCTGTTAGCTCGCTGCTTCGAGTAATCGAGCGTTCTAATACAAAACAGATATTGACAAAAGAAGGACGAGATCTGAAGCGAATGACCATCTACGATGTCGCTGACGAACAGCCACGCGAAGATGATAATGACGGCGATTACGCAGATATTTCTTTTGTCGATGATGAAATTACTGAAACAGATTGACATTGATTTCAAATTGGATTATAATGCATGTTGAAAGAAAGGAGTGACAGTATGGGTTTTTTTAAGAGTATCAAAACACTGTTCGGAAGTGTTGTTCATTATAATGAACGCGGAGAAAAAGTCGGCGAAACACTCGACGGATTTTTTCCTGAGCAAAAGATTCATTATGATAATGATGGAAATTATCTTGGGCGCACTGACCCCGGTCTTTTGCGAAAAACATCAATCACAAAAGATCAAAACAACAACGTTGTGATGACTTCTTCAGAAAATCCTGATGGAAGCTATCGACATCTTGATAATAACCATCGTGTGATTGGAACTACAATATTCACTCCGATTCAGGTAAAAACTCAATTAGAAGTAGATAATATATTCTTCTCAGGTACTTATAATGATTCGCTCGATAATGATAATTCAGAATCTCATAATTACGACTTAGAAGACAATGATTGTTCTACTGTGATCTATAATCATTCTTGTTATTGCGGTGCAAATAACGATCTCTGTCTTAATGAAGACGATGATAATGATTGTGATTCTTATCGTAAAAACGAAGACGACGAAGACGATATAGATTATAATGATTACGTTGATTTAGACTGTTGTTGTGTTGACGAATCTGAACCAACATGCGATTATGATGAATATGATGAGTGTACCGATTTCGATGATTTTTAACAAATAAAATTGATTATAGCATTTTGCTCCGATTTGAACTATTTCTTTGCGACGGTGCGCCCAAAAAGCGCACCGTCGCCTTATTATTTTATATTACTTTAAGGAGTGATGCTATCATGGCAAAAGGTTCTTGCCTTCATGCCACGGTTGGTCATGCTTCTACGTATACTACAGATCCTGTTTATCAATATGATCGAGGAATTTTTCTTCAAATATCAGGTCTGAATGCAAACAATGTTACTTTTCATTTTGCCACATCTACATCAAGTATTAGCGTTTCCCAAGATCCACAAATGGTTTCTGAAAATCAATGGACTGTCGCTATACCGGATATTTTGCTGTCAAAGTCAGAAGACATAATTTGCTACGTGTACGTTGAAGATGAAACCAGCGGTTTTACGGTTTATAAAATTACCATTCCAATTATTCCACGACAAGTAAATGATATTGTTAAAACTTCTCCTGAGCCCAGTTCAAATATAAAACTCGACACAACATTAACGAGAAGCGGATATGCCGCTGAATCAAAAGCTGTCGGAGATCGTTTTAGCAAAGTTGAAAGCAAACTGATAACCTCAGAAGAAAAACTATTACTTTTGGAATTGCTAAAAACAGCGGTTTATCAGACGAACACAGCAAATCAGAATTATAATAAACTGTTATCTGCTTGGCAAGAAGATGTTTCTACGCTTGCGGATGCACGCCCGCAAATTGTCAGTGTAACTCCTGATAAAACAAGCATTGTAGTTGGCGAGAGTATTGCCTTTACTGTAGTACAAAAAAATGCAAAAACCATCCGATTTATCGTGGATGAACAAGTAAATGAAAGAATTTACGATGTAACGCAGGAAACAATCAGTTTTTCAAAAACATTCCAAAACGCAGGAAACAGAATCATTGCGTTTCAAGCAGTTGATACCGATGGAAATTTAGGGTTGGAATCAACGCGACTTACTATTTCAGTAAAGGAGGCTTAATTATGTGGCATTTGATTTCGGAAAACAATGGAAACACAATCTACTCCGACAACAAAGAATGGATGGTTGACTCTGCGGAGGATATAACAAACGGCAGCGAACCTAAAAACTCTGGTTCAATCAGCAGCTTTGCGTATACAGCCGGATATAAAGAGATGTGGCAAAAAAATGCAGAAGGAGAATGGATTCAGATCGGAGGTGTTAATAATGGTTAATGCAGCAATGGTTGGTCTGATAACTGCACTACATGGCACAAATGACGGGGCTCCTACGGATTTGAGCGGCATCGTGAATGCTATTAATAAAAAAGCTGACAAGTCTTACGTAGATACAGAACTCGACAAGAAAGCAGACACATCTGATGTAGATACGAAACTTTCCGAAAAAACCGATGTGAATAATTTTACGCAATTGAAGGAGAAAGTTGACGTTATCTCTGCACGGCAGAACATACTGACAGGAAGTGTATCTGGTTCAGAAATTACCACGACGGATGCTGTTGCTTCCCCATTATTGGGTTTGCACGTCTGCGGCAAAAGCACGCAGGACGGCGTGCCGACCCCGACTGCGCCCGTGCCGATTGTCAGCGCGGGTGACGGCGGAACGGTAACGGTGACGGTGTCGGACGGCGCGAACAATTCGCAGACGCTGCAAACGCCGAATGCGCTGCCGGGCATCCCGGTTGCATCCAGCGGCAATTACACGGATGAAAGCGGGCAGCAGTGGGTGTGCGATGAGGTGGACTTGGCGCGCGGGGTGCGCGTGCAGCGCATCACCAAAATCAAGGTTACATCGTCGCTTAGTTGGCAAACAACGGGAAAAGCGGTTGACCGTTACTTTGCGTGGTTCAGCGGCATTTACACGTCCAACGTGCTCTGCACGCACTTTTCCACCGCTCTTGGCTCTGAAACGGTCGGCGGGGCGATTGCCAATCAGAATAACCTTGTCGGCTTTGCATTCGCCGAAAAAGGCACGACGACCCTCGATGACTTTAAGCAGTTTTTGGACGAGAATGACGTTTTTATTTGGGCTGCGCTTGCTACACCGGTGGAAACCGACATTTCTGCGGACGAAGTCGCAGCGTACAAGGCGCTGACCACCTATGCCCCGACGACCGTCATCAGCGTGAGCGGCGGCGCTGGTATAACAGCAGTGTATCAACGTGATGTAAATATTGTAGTGAAAGCATTAGAAGACGCAATTGCGTCCATGACGACGCACTAAAGGAGGCATTTTTATGGCAATTAACAGCAAAGCTCGGCACAATCTGACTCTCCGTGCAATTAAACGCGAGATTTCCGCTGGACGCGACGTGGCATTCTGGCTCGATAAGGCTTATGCACATCTTGATAACGGGCTGTTTGGCGAGAACGACATCTCTGAAATTGAGACGCTGGCACAGGCATATTACGATTCGCTGGATGCAGAGGAAAACGTGAAAAATAACGCGATTTGACGCAATTTAAATTACAATCTTGATGCTCTGGCGTTGTGCAAAATGCCGATTTTTCAGCATTTTTTAAATTGCACACAAATTGCAGAATATCAAGACATGGTGAAGCAGATGAAGTGAGAAAAAATATGATCGTTAAAAGTGATACTCCAATCAGAGAATTTAATTTCTAGTCTGGAGCAAAAGATACTGTAAAATACCTTACACTGGAAGAACTTGATTCTGTCGAATCTATTCTTGATGATCTATATCCAGAAGGCATTTCTGAAACTGACCTGAATGATTTCTTCTGGTTCAACAATGATACTATCGCAGAGTGGCTCGGTTATCATGATTTCGACGAGCTCATAGAATCTCGTTCTTAAATTGAGAGCATATTGGCGCGGCAATAAAAATGCCGCGCCAATTCTTTCAAAAAAAACATAATATAAAAATAGCGATCTCAATCGATTATGTTCTTGATTTGATGATAATGGAGATCTGCCATGTAAAATGGAGGACATAATAATGGCTTATAAAACAGTGAAAGCATCATGGCTAATTGAAAAGTTCAAAACAATGGTTGAGCCGGGTAAGGAATGGAAATATGTTGCCAATGGAACCAGCGAAGGAGCCGTAGACTGCTCTGGTGCTTTTACTTATTGGTATCGTCAAGCTGGTAGCACCATGTATCATGGTTCAAACACTATGTGGCGTAAATATACCACAGAACGAGGAAAAATCGGTGAAATCGAACTTGTTCCCGGTATGGCCGTATTTAAAATGCGAAAAGATGGAAAAGAACCGTCTGCTTATAAAAATGATGGTTTGGGAAATTTCTATCATGTAGGATTATATATTGGTGACAATCAAGTAATCGAAGCAAAGGGAACGAATTATGGATGCGTTATTTCCAAACTTAAAGACTGGTCATATGCCGCTAAGCTGAAATATACGGAATATGACGTCGGCTTAACTCAGAACAAAGTTGATGATTCAACTACGGATTCTGTTACAGAAAATAACTCCACGCAGACTGGTCGAGTAATCGGTGGAACGTTGAATCTTCGCTATCGCCCTGATGTAAATTCAAATTCTTTAGTAAAAATACCGAATAACACGTCTATTCCTATACTTGCAGAAGCAGGAGCTTGGTATAAAACCAAATATAAAAATCTAACAGGCTTCGTTATGAAGAAATATGTATCTGTCGGACAATCGGAGTGGATCATCACCGGCTCTACAACAAACGAAGCGGCATTAGCAGAATTGATATATTACGCCAATAGTCTTGGCATCACCTTAAACAAAGAGGTGATTTTATGACAACTCGTCTTGGATTGGCTCGCGACTATCTTCAATACAGTAAACGTATTGCTATCTTTGGAGTTGCGCAATGGGCAATTTTAGCATTTTTAGCATTTTTGCTGGCTTTTTTGTCGATATTTATTGAGCAAATTTCTTATGAATCTATTTCTGGTATTATTAATAATGTGATTGCTTGTTCTTCCACTCTTGCTATCGGTATTTGTGGCGGCTATTATGCTCATTCCGCATATGATAATAAACTAAAATCTGAGACAGAAGCGTCTCAGAACGGGTGATATATGGCAAAGAAAAAAGAACAAAAGCAAACTGTAAATCCCAAAGACTATGGTTCTTATATTCTGGTTGCTGCTGATTTATCTTTGCGGCGGCCAGGGTTTTGCGTACTTTATTTTAATCGGAATAATGAAAATCCTATTTCTAAAGTGCAATTATATTCAATTGATAATAAAACAAAGCAAAAAAGTCGAGGACAATTGCTTCTCGATAATGCAAATATTTTCAAAAAAATACTTAGCTTAAATATAGGGCACACTCCCCTATTCTTTGTCAGAGAAAAATCGATTAATAACTGTAATGTAAAAATGGCTCGCTCTGGTTCTGCCGCAAAAAGCGGCGTATCAGAAGTTGTAGGCGTTATGGATTTGATTGCGTGGGAAACAACTCACGCTGAATGGGATGAGATTTACCCGGTCACAGTTAAAAAAGCCGTGACCGGTTCCGGGAAATCAGAAAAAACAGCTGTTGCAAAATGTTTGCCGCTTTATTATGGCAAGGAAAATCCATTAGAATTTCGATGTGATGACGAATCGGATGCGGCGGCTGTTGCTATTGCTTGGCTTATATCAAAAGGCGAAATAAAACAAATAATTCAGGAGGACGCAATTCATGAAGGTCAAGAAAAAAACAATTCGTGCATGTGACGAATGTTCTGAAGGCATTGAAATTCCAGAGGAACTTCTTCGTCAACTGTTCGATTCTGAAGAATTAGAATCAGATACAGCAATACAGCTGGATTCAGACTTAATGGCTGACCGTATGATTTTTATGGATGACATGGTTGATAAAAACATCATGAGAATCGCAAAAGCAATTCTTTATTGGAATGAGGAAGATAAGGAACTCCCTACCGAAGAAAGAAAGCCAATTCGATTTTATATTTGTTCTCCTGGCGGAGATATGAATTTTATGTGGATGCTGGTAGATATTATGCTTACTTCTAAGACTCCGATTTATACAATCAATATTGGCGTGGCACATTCTGCCGCTGCATTAATTTTCTTAGGCGGGTCAAAACGGTTTATGATGAAGCATTCCAGCATTATGATTCATCAAGGTTCTGCCGCGCTAAATGGAGATTATGCGAAACTTCAGAATATTTTCAAGAATTATTCCGAACAAGTTTCGCAGATGTATGACTACATGAAAGAACGCTGCTCGTTGAATGATGAAGCAATTGCAAAACATATGCAAGACGACTGGTTTCTTTGTCCTCAAGAATGTTTGGCAAATGGTATTTGTCATAAAATTATTACTTGTCTTGAAGATATTAAATAAGGAGATATTATGAATCAAATTGCAACTTTCGAAAAAGTTTCTTTAAATCAGTATATAAAAGATCGTTTATCAACAATCGATCTTGAAAAAGAAGAATTGTCCATGACAGATTTTCTTTTGTTAGCGACAAAAGAATGGGAAGCGCTCGAACTTCCTAAACGTGGGACTTCTCTTTCCGCTGGTTATGATTTTCATATTCCATATGAAATTGCTATTGGTGCTAACTCTGTTTTAATCCCAACAGGTGTACGCTGTCAAATAAATGAAGGATGGGCGCTGTTCCTCTATCCGCGTTCTGGGCTTGGTACGAAATTTGGAATGGGGTTAGAAAACACGACAGGCATTGTTGATGCCGATTATTATTTTGCCGCAAATGAAGGACATATTATGGCAAAATTATATACACGAAATAAGATTGCATCACTTAAGCAAGGAGATCGTTTTATGCAGGGTGTTTTCCTGCCGATCGGTTCAGCTACGAACGGAAATACTGAAAAAGAAAGAACCGGAGGCTTCGGTTCTACAGGGACAAAATAAAATCGCACTGGGGAAGCCACCTTGCCTAAGCAGAGGTGGCTTCCCTTTCCGACGCAAGCGTCGGCGAGTGACAGTGAGGAGAAGTTGATGAAACAAGGTTTTATACTGAATCCAATAGAGGAATTTGTTGATGACATTCGCCATTTAGTTCGTGATAATGGCGGGTATTGTATTCACGCGGAAAAAGGAAATAAGCAAAATAAATGCCCTAAATATTGCAAGAATTTAGATGATTGTCCGTGTGGAATGTTTATTAAAGCACAAGAAGAGGAGCAATCGTAATGAATGTTATTAAGCGAGATGGGTCAGAAGTCCCATTCGATAAAAACAAAATATTTATTGCTATACAAAAGGCTTCAAATGAAGTTCCAGAATCAAAAAGGCTTCGAGAACATGAAATTTCTTATCTTGCAAGCGTTGTTGAGTCAGAATGCAGTCAACTGCTAAACACTCCGCATGTAGAAGAAATTCAAAACATCGTGGAAAACCAATTGATGGGATTCGGCGTTTACGACATTGCAAAGGCATATATATGTTATCGATATGATCATGCACTCCGGCGTAAAGGGAACGCAATTGATGACGCGATTTTAAGCATCGTCAATTGTAAAAATGAAGAAGTTAAACAAGAAAACAGTAATAAAAATCCAAGTATTCTTCCTACACAGCGAGATTATATGGCAGGCGAAATCAGTAAAGATATTACCCGTCGAATGCTGTTACCTAAAGATATTATGGATGCGCATGACTCTGGCATTATCCATTTTCACGATGCTGATTATTTTGCACAATATATGCACAATTGTGACTTGTTGAATCTCGATGATATGTTGCAAAATGGCACTGTTATCAGTAATACGCTTATCGAAAAACCTCATACATTTTCTACCGCTTGTAATATCACGACACAAATCGTTGCACAGGTTGCATCCTCTCAGTATGGTGGACAAACCATTACGCTTACGCATCTTGCGCCGTTTGTCGAATCTTCTCGACAGAAATTCCGTAACGATTTTAGTTATCTCGCAGAGAAATTATCTCAAGAAGAATTTGATAGTTTTATTACCAAACTGGTAATAGATGATATAAAGCGTGGCGTTCAAATCCTCCAATATCAGATTATCACGCTGATGACGACGAATGGGCAAGCTCCGTTTGTTACTGTCTATGCGGATATTAATGAAGCGCCAGAAGAGCAGCGTGCCGATCTCGCATTGATCATTGAAGAAGTCCTTCGGCAGCGTATTCAAGGAGTGAAGAACGAAAAAGGCGTTTGGATTACAACATCTTTTCCGAAAATCATCTATGCGCTGGATGATAACAATGTCGATCCCGGAACTCCTTATTATTATTTAACTGAGCTTGCCGCAGAATGCACTGCAAAACGAATGGTTCCAGATTATATATCTCGCAAAATTATGCGCGAATTGAAGTCTGGAGACGTGTACCCTTGCATGGGCTGTCGTTCCTTTTTGACACCCGACCGGTTTACTGATGCTGGCATTGGCAACATTGCAAACGCCAAGAATTATATACCGGGAAAACACAAATATTATGGTCGTTTTAACATGGGAGTCGTTACCATTAACCTTCCAGACGTAGCCTTATCTTCCGAAGGTGACTTTAATAAATTTTGGAAGATATATGATGAACGACTTGAACTTTGTCATCGTGCATTAAGATTGAGATATGAGCATCTCCGTTGCACACCTTCTGATGTTTCCCCTATTTTATGGCAGCATGGGGCACTTGCACGATTAAAGAAGGGCGAAACTATTGACAATCTTCTTATAAACGGCTATGCCACCATTTCTCTGGGATACGCAGGTTTATACGAATGCACAAAATACATGACAGGCGTATCTCATACACACGCAGGCATAGGTAAGGAATTCGCGCTTGCTGTTATGCAAAGACTTAATGATAAGTGCAACGCATGGAAAGCCATAGAAAATATCGACTATTCGGTTTATGGAAGTCCAATCGAGTCTACAACTTATAAGTTCGCCAAAGCGCTTCAAAAGCGCTTTGGCGTTATCGAAGGTATCACAGACCATAATTATATAACGAATTCTTATCATGTTTGTGTCCGTGAGCCAATTGATGCCTTCACTAAATTGACATTTGAATCAGAATTCCAACAACTTTCTCCTGGCGGGGCTGTTAGCTATTGCGAAATTCCGAATATGCAACATAATATTCCTGCTGTTCTTGCTTTAATTAAGCATATTTACAACACAATTATGTATGCAGAATTAAACACGAAATCGGATTATTGCGAAGTGTGCGGTTTCGATGGTGAGATTCAGATCGTTAAAGACGAAAATAATAAGCTGGTTTGGGAGTGCCCGAACTGCGGCAACCGCGACCAAAACAAGATGCACGTTGTGCGCCGAACGTGCGGATACTTGGGAAGCAACTATTGGAATCAGGGGCGCACGCAGGAAATACAAGAAAGGGTTTTGCACCTATGAGTAATATCGCGAAAATCAAAGAGTTCGATATTGCCGATGGCCCCGGCGTTCGAGTCGGGGTCTTCCTCTCCGGCTGTCCTCATCACTGTCCCGGATGCTTTAATCAGGAGCTGTGGGATTACAATTACGGCAAACCGTTTGACGCAGATGCCGACGTAAAAAAGATAGGAGAGCTTCTCTCTCGTCCCTATATTTCTGGGATAAGTATCTTGGGCGGCGAACCTCTGTGTGGAGAGAATCTTGTCGTGGCATGTTGGCTTATAGGTCTTGCCCATAATCATGGTAAAGACGCATGGCTGTACACTGGCTATACGTTCGAAGAACTTTGCAAACGAGTGATAGAAGTGCCTACCGATGTTTTCCTTTGTATTGCCTTAAAAGAGGTTGACGTTCTCGTCGATGGTCGTTTTGAACAATCGCTTGCCGATAAACGTCTGCAATTTCGTGGTTCGTCCAATCAGCACATTATCGATATGCCCGCTACAATCAAAAGCGGGCATATCGTTCTTTGGAATAAATAATAAAAAAATGAGGTGTTGCAAATGGCTAAAAAAATATATGCCATTGATTCGACTAATCCCCCGGAAACACTTGATAATCATATTTTTTATGGAATGATTCTCGATGATGATCAGAAAAAGTTTCGAGATGCAATTTGGAATCCCGAAAAACTTATTGTCTTTTGCAATGCGAAGGCTGGCACAGGTAAAACACAAATCGCCGTTATGACCGCACAGCTGCTGTATGATTATCATCGTTATGAAGGGATCGTCTATATAACAGCGCCTGTACAGGAAGCACGCATTGGATTCCTTCCGGGAACATCTCAAGAAAAAATTGCAGTATATAATGAACCTTTTTGTCAAGCCGCACTAAAAGCGAATATCAATTTTGAACGTGCCATTTACGATGATGGGTATAATGAAAAAACTGGCTCTGCTTATATTCAGTGCGTTTCTCATAATTTTCTTCGTGGCTGCAATTTTGAAAACAAAGTTGTTATTATTGATGAAGCTCAAAACTTTTATGTCGATGAGCTAAAGAAAGTTCTAACCCGTATGCACGATAATTGTAAAGTTGTTGTCATAGGGCATACTGGTCAAAATGACTTGCTTCACAAGCCAGAACGTTCTGGCTTTGATGCTTATATTAAGCATTTTGAAAATGAGCCCTATGCGGCTGTTTGTACCTTAACACATAATCATCGAGGCGTAGTTGCAAATCACGCAGATGATCTTGTAATATAAAAATATAAAAAATATTTAGGAGAGTTAAAGCCAATGGTAATTGATAACAATGTTGAAAAGTTTTGTTCAGTTCTTGACAAGATGCAGGAAACTTATATTTCTAAGAATCATGATTACGGAAATGTTTTTCACGACTCGATGGATGAGTTTGGTCTTATTTCCCCTGTTATCCGCTTGAATGATAAAATTGCCCGATTGAAGCATTTTGCGAAAAATATTAAGAGCGGAATCATGGTGCATGATGAATCTATCCGAGATACCCTTCTCGACCTTGCGAATTATGCAGTCATGACTTATATTGAGATGTCAGATTTTGATGAAAATGGGAATCTGAATAATGATATTGTAAATAATGTCTACTGAATAACCATCCGTTTTTCACGCGATTGCAGAAGTCCGAGTAGCCAATCCAGAAATTGCAAAAAGGCGCACTGAATCTTACGCAGATTCAGCAGCAAAATGGACAGAGCAACCACATGCGCAGCCGTTTCTTCCAGCTTCGCTGTCACCAGCCCCATTCCACACTTACGTTTTCCCAAACTGAATTTGCGTTCTACCTCGACCCGTTCGCACTCGTCCCGGTAATCCTGAGCCTTGTTCCGCTCCTCTCCCTTTTTGGGCCTTCCCAGAGCTGGCCCGGAAAGCCGGATTCCCCGCGCTTTGCAGTAGCTGAGATTCTCACGGTTCCGGTATATCTTATCTGCCAGTACCCGACTGGGGTAGTGTCCCTCGCGCTTGTGGAAATTTTCAATCATTTCCTGGAGCTTGGTCGCTTCGTTGTAAGCATCAAAAGAACGGTATTCCAGCCTTGTCCAGCCGTCTGTGACACTGATATCCAGCTTCATGCCAAACTCCACGGGTTTGCCGACCTTTCCCCGCACTATAGGGCGCACAAAGGGCTGGCTGACGCTGACTATTCGGTTCTCAACGCTGTGGGTATGGTTGTCATACATGTACTTTTGCTGCTCATAAATCTTACGAATCGTCTCCAATCGCTCCGTTTGGTGAATATTCAGTGCCTTTTCCTGATTCAGCTTCCCGTCAATGGCAGCAAGGTCTCTTTTCAGATAGTTCAGCTGCTTCCCAATGGCTTTACGGGTCATCTTTGCGGTGTGTTTGCGGCAGCGGACATACTTCAGATAGTCTTTCCGGGCTCGTTTGCGATAGGTACGGGGCTTCTTGCCGTCGGTGGGGCTGTGGAGAATATCCAGCAGCTTCTCAGCATTTTCTCTGGCTTCATTCAGAAGGGAAACATCCTGGGGATACCGGATATTGGACGGTGCGCAGGTGGCATCCACGATTATCGTGCCGCTGTTCCCTCCACCATCGGGCTTGTTATCATCCTGGTTATCGTTATCTTCTGTTTTCTGTGCTTCTTGGATGACCATTTCATTGATCTGAGCCAGAACTTCCGGCGTCAGGCGTTTTCGGAAATGCACCATAGAGGACGCATCGAAGGGCAGTTTGCTGTCGTCATAGCCCGCATACCCACAGAAATACTGCAAATATGGGTTCTCCTGGATCTGCAAAACAGTTTCCACATCGGAATACCCGTATTCCCTCTGGATGAGACAAGCACCCAACGCCAACTGAAGCGGCTTGGCCACATTCCCGGTCTCGGAAGGAAACAGATCCGCGTACTTTTTCTCAATCTTGTCCCATGGGATGCTCTGCGCTTTCTTCACCCAGCGGTTGTCTTCCCGCAGGCGCATACCCATGGGCTGCTGAAAATCTGACAGACTGATCTGTCCGTTGCTGTACCGATACATACACGTTCCCTCCAAGTGCAAGGGTTTTGCCCGCTTTTTGTCGTCTCCCTTGCACCTATTATAGCACAGATTGGCGGGATTGCCTTGTGTCGCAATGCTTTTTGGGTTGGTCAGTAGATATTAAATAACAACGAGTAATTCGTTTTTTATTTTTTATATTGACAAATCTTATCGTTTGTAGTAGACTATTAGAAGGATTTAATGCTTAACCGTTATTTGTTGAAAAGGAGTGATACCATTGCAGCTCAATGGTCGGTAACTCAATTCTAATCAAAAAAAACAAAGGAGATTTTATATGGTTGATTACAGCAAATACTCACAGTTTCCATCTTACGTTCTTCAGTACCTGAAAGGCATCGAGGCGCTTTACAAAGCTCCTCGATATGAAGATTTCATGTTCAACGAGATTTATATTTCTCCAGAACACTCCACGACCTTCAAAAGTTTTGGAGCTGGCCCCTGTGCGCTTGTTACCTATTCTGTCTACCAGCACACAGGAGACATTCGCGAGTCTGAAGGCGAAAGATATATCGAACCAGAAGGTGACAATCCGAAGCGAGTGTATTCCTTCGCTTATATTACACCGGACACCATGTTCGCGGCGGGGGCTCCTTATAGCCTAAGCCGTTTCTTCGGAGAACGTTATGCTCTTGATACAGAAGAATCTGCAAAGAGCGTTTATCAAGCCGAATATAAGAAGGCTTATGATAAGGGGCACGAAGATGGGCTAAAAGCCGGACGTAAGGAAGGATATGATCAAGCCAGACGCGAAGATGCTGAAGACTTTGGGCCTTCCGCTGAAGAGCTTGAAGAAATGAACGCTGAGTTCCGGATTTTTGCCGGAGACCCTGACGAATTCTAAAACGTGTTAAAATGGGGCGCTTGTAAAAGAGCGCCCCATTTTTTTATTTCCATAGGAGGATTTATGAAGATTCATTTTAATAGTATTCGCGGGCTTGATGACGCTTTGTGTTCTATGTATTTATCAAAACGAACATGGACAGAAGAACGCGACACGGCTATTCGAGAATCCGTACAGAAAGAAAGTAATCCGGATGGTTCTCTAAAAGAAGAAATTGATCCTGATTTGCAAAAGAAACTTTCTATTATGTTTAAGATTGGAAGCCGTCATATGACATTGCTGCGGTTCATTAATTTTTCAGTAACCGTCGAGGGGCTTCATCGCGCCGGACAGGATGATTTCGATAGTCACGCAAAACGTCTTGATAATAGAATTATCCGCAGCAGCACTCGTCTTGCTAAGTTTGGAGAGAATGAAATGTCTGATTATTATCGTGGCAAAATTATTACAACAGACGAAGCTCTCCGTTTATTGCAAATTCGTTTGCCCGATGAAATCGAAGTAAGCAATAAACAGTATGTTAAGGCTGTAAACGGCTATGTTTTAAAAGAAGAAGCTGATAACAAAGACGTACTTCGCGGGCTATATATGTTGTCTATTCCTTCTACTTTTATCTTTGAATGTAACGTCACAGAATGGGCACATATCTACAAGGAACGCAATAAAGACTCCACTGCAAATCCAGAAGTCAAAGAGATGTGTGAAGCCGTTACCGATGCACTTGAAAAGGCATGTCCTTGGATCACGCGAGAGCTGCTTCTGAAAATTCCAAACTAAGGAGACTAAAAATGGAAACAGCTTGCAACTATACTGACAAGACAATGTACGTTTCCACAGATGAGCGTTGGCTAATTAATCGTCTTCTGGAATTTAAAGAATTGTATCCAGAAGAAGTACATATTATCAAATTTCCTGAAGATAATGATGGCTGTCTCTATCTTCGCTTACCTGCAAAATGGCTGAAAATTACGCCACCAAGAAAGCATGAAATATCTGAAGAACAGCGTGAGGAACTGCGTATGCGAATGCAAAAAATGCGCGATGCTCGGAAAGAGAAGCAAGCAGACAACAAGGAGGATGCTTAATGCTTACGGTCAAAGGAAAATACAATACGGCGCAAATCATGACGGACGGTGAAGTGGATGAAGCAACGCTTGAACAGGTTCGCACGATGTGCAACTTGAAGAGCTTACAGGAATCCAATATTGTCATCATGCCCGACTGCCACGCAGGAGCAGGATGCACCATCGGCACAACCATGACGATTCACGATACTGTTATCCCAAACTTCGTCGGTGTCGATATTGGCTGCGGTGTGCGCGCGGTACAGATTGCAGGGGATGTTGACTTGGAGAAACTCGACCGCATAATCCGTGAGAAAATTCCCTGCGGATTTGCTGTTCATGATGAGCCTGATGAGTCTGACGAGTCCAACAACGAAGATGACTATACTTCTGATCTTTACATGAAAGCGTTCTCCATACTTCTTGACACATGGTGTAAAGAACATGTGGATACAGACCGCGCATGTCGTTCGTTGGGGACATTAGGAGGCGGCAACCATTTCATCGAATTGGATTGTGATTCCTATGGACATTATTGGTTGGTTGTGCATACAGGCAGTCGCTGCCTTGGCAAGCAGGTTGCAGATTATTATCAAAACCTTGCCTATCGCGTCTGCAATAAGCATGACTTTTCGGCTGAAATCGAGAAGTTAAAGCAGGAAGGTCGCCAGCGAGAAATCAACGATTATATTAAGCGCAACAAAGAAGAGCCCGTCCCGAAGGCATATGCACACTTGTCTGGACGCGATATGATGCTATATCTTGATGATATGACCACTTGCCAAGAATATGCAGCAGCGAATCGTAAAGAGATCTGCAACATCATCATGGATGCTATGGGTTGGCAAGCCATTACGCAGATAGATACTCCCCACAACTACATTGACCCTCGTGATGTCATACTCCGAAAAGGCGCGGTTGCCGCTCGCGGGAATGAGTTTCTTGTGATTCCCATGAACATGCGAGACGGAACGCTTTTGTGCGTCGGGAAAGAGAATGCAGCGTGGAACGCTTCTGCTCCTCACGGTGCTGGGCGAGTTATGTCCCGTGCAAAGGCGAAAGAGTCTATCTCAATGGAGACATACGAGAAAAGCATGAGTGGCATTTATTCCTCGTCTGTCTGCGAGGAGACTAAAGATGAAGCGCCGATGGCTTATAAGCCCGCTGAAATTATTAAGGATGCAATTACGAACATTGAGGGCGGTGCAGTTACGATTGTTGATGTTTTGAAGTCCGTTTACAATTTTAAAGCAAGTAACGAAAAGGAATCTGAGTGAAAATAATTAAGAATATCAGAAAGAAGCGATATAAATGAACACGAATTCATACTCCGGAGGCATTGGGTTCTGGGGATTGCTCCAGATTGTTTTCATTGTTTTGAAAATATTAGGTGTTGTAAATTGGTCTTGGTGGCTGGTATTTATTCCTGTATGGATCTCGGTGCTGTCATTTCTCATAATCTTTATTATTATGCTTATAGTTTCCGGGCATTTAGAAAGGAAATATACAAAATGAATGAAGAAGAATTGGAGTTTACTTCTGAACAAGAGCAGCGTATCGATGAAGTATATACAATGGTATACGAACTTTGTCAATGTATGACTGATAATGGCATTCGCTCTTATTCTCAAGATATTGTTGGGCCAATTGCGGATAACGTAGCAGAAATGCTGTCTCTTCAAGGATACAAGGTGCACTTCCCCGTCATCACAGAAAATGATGACGGGGATCAATGTATATCAGAATATTTCTAAGGAGTATTTTTACATGATAATCCGAGAACTCATATCGAGTCTACTCGATCAAGCCAATATAAGAGAAGAAGAAGCAACCAATTTCGGGGACGATAACGCCTTGCAAAACGCGGAAACAATGCGAGAAGCCGCGAAAAAGCTAAGTTTTAACAAGGGTCATAACTACGCCCAATGGATTGAAGATAATAACATTGTAAGATGCAGTCATTGTGAATCCGTCTTTGATAAACCTACCGCTTATTGTTCATCATGCGGTGCGGATATGTCTAAACCTAATATTCTGGCAAGCGCAACAAGAGAAGAAATCATCAAGTCTTTAATAGATCAGGCTAACGATAAGGATCAGATAGCAAACAATGATGAATATCTAATCTTTTACAACGACGCAGAATATCTTCGCGCAGCCGTCAATATGCTGAAAGCAGATGACCTGAAGCTCAAAGAAATATCGGAAATGAACAAAAGGACAAAGACCGTTCCTATCTGTGAAAACTTTGGTTTAATGCTTAACTGTGCGCTCCGCTATACTCTTGGAAGAGAAACATATGCGCCGCATAGCGTAATGATTTATTGCAAACCTTTGTTGCCGTATCTTTCAGAAAGAACTCTTGAAGTCATGCAAAAAGACATAGAAGAAGCTGCAAAAAGTAATTCATTAGGCGATCCGCGTATAGACGCTCCTAAATGGTTAGAATTTCTTGATGCAATAAAAACGGAATTAGCGGAAAGGAATAACTTAAATGAATGAATTTTCGCTTTCTTGTCCTTTTTGTGCTAAAACGCTATATATGCACCAGACGCGCAAAATTAATAAGAACATAAATCCATATGCCTGTCGTTATATTTGTGAGAATTGCAAAGTTTTCTTTCCGTTTAGATACGGAATCACGATTGAAGAAGCTACTAAAAAAGCATACAAAGCGACCATAAAACTCGGAGGCATAATTGTTGATACAAAACAAGAGGAGAATTTATTATGAATTATGCAGTAGCAGCATTTAAATATGAATGCGATATATGTGGGGTTATAAAATATAAAGAATCAAAGTCATCAGGATTTCCAGATAAATGGAAACGTGGAGCAAGTTCTGAGTCTTGCTTCTGTGACTCCTGTTCTCGTATGTTGCAAGAAATTGGATATGATCCAATAAACCACACGTTCGATAAAACGTCATCAATAGAGAAGAGAAAACATGGATATTGGATTCATCGTGGCAGCGGGCTTGATACTTGTTCCGTCTGCAATTTTACCTGTGGACGATACGACGATGACACTATGGACGAATACTGCTCACATTGTGGAGCAAAGATGGAGGGCTGTGTCTGTAAATGAGATGCCGTAGAGAGGTGAAAAGAATGTCCAAAGAAGAGCTTATGCCGCGATGCCCGTACTGTGACGATGAACTATGCTACTGCGTATTCGATATAGACAGAAGAATCGCTCAATTTCGTTGTCCAACGTGTAATTCAGAATTTCCACCGACAGAAAGAGATTATGAGAAGATGGAAAAATATGACAGCAATTGTCACGGCTGCAAGCGGCTCGACCGCGATATGAAGTCTAACATAGATGGTAACGGCTATTGCTGCATGGTTGAACGTAGTTCTCAAAAACATGAGCCACATTGTAAAATACGTAGACCAGACAAAATACGTTGTGAAATGTACGAGGCTGGCAACTGGGAAACATGATTTCAAAAAAGGAGTGATAACAATGTCTGATAAGAAGCAAATCGTACATTGTCCTTACTGCGGGACAGAAATGCAACTATATTACGAGCAGTCTGTCCATAGTGACTGCGAGTACGTTGCGTATAGATGCCCCAAATGTCTTACTCATTCGCCGATGAAAGAGATTAATTATCTCGAACCGGTTAGCAAGGCACATGACGAGGCTTATATTTCTGCAATAACGCGATGGGAAGAACCCAACCGCGTGCTGACAATTGCGGAAATAAAAACATATAACGGATTCGTGTGGTGCGAAAACATATATGGAAATGCTTTTTCGCCGGCATATGTAGAAAATCAAAAGCTATATGTGGATAACGCCGTAGATGAAATCGAAGAAGAAGCAATTGATTTATACGGAATCGTTTGGCGATGTTGGTTAAGAAAGCCATCAGAAAAAGAACGTGAATCCGTTTGCTGGAAGAAAAAGAAATGAGTAGTCATCATCTTGCGCCAAAATGTCCATTCTGCGGTATAAAGATGGACTTTATAGATACTAATGTTTCGTTTGATGATTGTGATGCTAATTGGAGACAATGTTGGTATCGTTGCCCACGTTGTTTAATTCCGAGTCCAATGTGTGTTACTGAATCAGACGCATATATAGCTGCTACGAAACGTAAGCGAGAACCAAATCATGTCTTGTCAATATCTGAATTATTAAATATTGCAAGCAAGAATTTTAATGGTCTTTTAGCATTAGATCAAGAAGACGTAGTATGGATAGAATGCAGAGACGGAAATAACGGTTATGTCACTGTTACTAATGCAGAACGTTATGATTATACATCAAAGTTCTATTTATATGATCTTCTATGGTTTGATTTTTCAAGTATCAATGATCGAAGTACATTAAAGTGTAGTCTTAATAATCATACATATGGACTCTTTTGGCGGTGCTGGTACAAAACACCAACACTTGCAGAACAAAGAGAAATAAGCTGGGAGAGTGTAGCAAAGAATGAATGATGATAAAAAGTCTATACATTGTCCTTACTGCGGACATGAAATGATTGCAACTCTTTGGGGAGTTAATTCAAAAGAATGTTATATAAATTTTGTATGTGCCTCTTGCAGAGCAGAAACGCCGCATGGGAAGGGAAAAACTGCGAAGGATGCCAAAAATGCAGCTTTAGTCGAAGCAACGAAACAACATGAAGAGCCAAATCGTATTTTGACATTTGCAGAAATTAACGAAATCAACAAAGAAGCAAGAAGAACACATCATCAAAGCAAGCCGTTGTGGATAGAAAGAAGAGACTCATTTGATAATGAAGGCTATATAAAAATAAAGAATTGGGGCATAATACGTCCATCGTCGGAAGCGGAGGAAAGAAAAACGTTTCCGCAGATTTATACTTGGATATTGGGACATCCGCAAATTGGGGAAGCGTTTTATGCATCCAGATACAATCAGGATTGGCGTTGCTGGTTACGCGAACCGACGGAGAAGGAATTAAAAGAAACCCCGTGGGGAGGACGAGAAAATGTATGATAATGATTTTTATGACAACCCTTCTGACTTCGATCTCATGGTAGATGAGTTCAAGACAACCCTTCGCGAATCCGTAAAGGCAGAGTATGTCGAAGAGATGGAACGCTTGCGTAAAGAGAATGAATCATGTCAAGAGCTTCGCGATAATTGGAATGCAAAAGTGGGCGAACTAAAAGACAAGATTCGCGAGGCTGAAAATATCGCTCGCGACGCAAAACAGATGCGATTGAATGAACTTCTTGCGGATTTTCCAACGTCTGCATATATTATTAAGCATGATTCCATTGAAAAGCCCAAGTGCAGTCGGTGTAATAGCGAACGACGTATAGAATTCTTTTCGCCGATGGGAAATAAATATGTGGAACGGTGTAAATGCGATATTCCCAAAATTATTTTTCGCGTTGAAGCAATCGCGCTTATCGAGCTTGAGCAACGAGAATTTGATGGCAGGATGAAAGCAAGATATTTTGTTCAAGATTGGGGAGACCGGAGCATGTTGATGTTCAAAGAGGAGTTTAATGATGACGACCCATTTGAAAAAATAGGGAGTTACACCGCGACTTTTCGCAATAAAGCTCGTGCCGAAGAATATGCAGCATGGCTTCAAAAACAAGAAGACAAAGAAGAAGGAGCTTAAATTATCATGAGTCTATCAACTAAAGAACTAAAGCACTTATCTAATGCTCTTTACTATTGCGCTTCTGGACTTTTTTATACAGATTGCTATGGTGGCGAATTGCCAGTTTCTTGTGAATACTGTGTATTATACCCTTACAAACCAAACGAAGAAAATTGTCTCTGTGACCAATGTAAAATGAACACTGAATTGTTTGCCGCAAAGGTACTTCAAAAAGAAGCTGAAGGAAAAGAAAATGAAATATCTTAGTATAATAACCAATTTTGGGTGTCATTACACATGCCCTTATTGTATTGTAAAAAATAACAATCTCAAAATTCCGAAGACCACTTTAGCCGGACTCGATTGCCTTGATAAGGCAATTGAGAACAATGGTTGTAATTGCGTTTCTTTTTCAGGTGGCGGAGATCCTCTTTTTAATTGGAGGGAACATGAAGATTGGTGGGCAAAAGTTCTTACGTTTTGCTGTCGGCATGGGCTATTTTTAGAATTACATACATCTTATATTGAAGAAAATCCTTGGTTCGCAGTTTACTTTGATAGAATCGTGTTCCATTGCCACTCGATTGATGATTTAAGCAAAATTCAACGTCGTTATCCTTTTCAGTCTACTCGTGCAGTTTTTGTTATAACTTCTGACATGCAAGAAGAAGATGTCCAAGCAATTGCTGACTATGTTGAAAAGCACAGTGAAGAAATTGATGAGCTTTCTTTTCGCCAGATGGTGGATGACCATTACCAAACAAAATACTACTTGCACGACTTTTTGAAAGCTGGTCACGGAAAACAGTGGTACTATATCGAACAAGATGATTATAACATATATTATGCCGAAAATCGAGTAGCTTACCGCTATCGAGACATTTGCTTAGAGTGACATGTATGTCCGCTAAAAAATATAAATGGTAAGGATTTTGCCAATAAAAAGGTTGTCTATGCTGAAAAAATCGGTGGTATACTATAGATGAAAATATACGGATGTGATTTTAATGCTGATTGAATTTCGCTTCAAAAACTATCGCTCTTTTCGGGATGAGTCTGTACTTTCTATGGAAGCGACCGGACTGAGTTCCTTCAAAAGTTGCTTGATTCCGCTGTCGTCTACAGTAAAGCTGCTTCCTGCCATTGCAATTTACGGCAAAAACGGCGGTGGTAAGAGTAATGTGATTCGTGCCTTTTGGCTTGCTGTACAGTTTATCCGCAATGCACAGCGAACGCAGCATGAACGTGCGGAAATTCCTGTAACACCTTTTGCACTGAATGATTATTCCGAGAACGAACCTACGGAATTTGCATTTGAATACGTTTCAAGTGGCATCAGGTATTACTATGGCTTTTCTGCCACACGGAATAAAATCCATTCAGAATACCTATATCATGCCCCTAAGGGACAAAAAGCATTGGTCTTTTCTCGTGATGGACAAAATTTTTCCTTTACAGAGGAAAAAAGCAAACGTGCCTTAATTGGTGAAATGGTTGCTGAAAATCAGCTGTTTTTCTCTGTGGCCTGCACCATGAACGATGCGGCTTGTGTTGCTGCTATGCGGTGGTTTCCGGGATCAGGTGTTCTTTTCACGGGATTATTCTGATATTCCCCGGCAGTTGATCGAGTATTCGGAAAATAAGAATATACTGAGGGCAATTTCAGATTATGCAAAGGCAGCAGACTTGGACATCTTGGATATGCAGTTTGAGTACAACAGCAATGAGATTCAAGATGACGAAAGCCTTCCGGATAACATCCCGGAGAGGATCAAGGCTGCGCTGGTGCAGTTTATGCATACTCTCGCCGAAACCTCCAACAATGGAGAAGTACGCTTGAAAATGGGTGAGGTTTCCGCAAAGGCCAGCCACCATGGTGAAAACCGTGATGGCCGGAAGGCGACCTATTCTCTGGAACTTTCTGATGAGTCGGACGGTGCCAGAAAGCTGATGGCACTGGCCCCTGCAATCGAGTCTGCGCTGCGCACCGGTGGCATCTTACTGGTGGATGAGCTGGAGCGTGAGCTTCACCCCATGCTGGTGAACTATATCATCGCAAAGTTCCAAAGCAAGACCACAAATCCGAATAGCGCACAGATCGTTTTTACAACATACAATACGGAGTTGATGAATCTGGAGCTGCTGCGAAAGGATCAGCTGTATTTTGTTGATAAGCGTGACAAAGACGGCGTTTCTGAGTTGTATACGATCAGCGAGTTTTCCACCCGAACGACAGAGAATATCCGCAAAGGATACCTTGTTGGCAAATACGGTGCACCCCCAAATGTTGAAATCGAGGAGGTGGAGTAAATGCCACGTCCTACAAAAAAAAAGAGCAAATCATATGTCGTAGTCATTCGGCAAGGAGGAAAAAGAAAATGCAAAAGGACGGATTGTGGCTGCGCAAATGTCCCTTCTGCGGTAGCGACAACGTGCACATTATTAGATTTAGACCCAACGGCACACAACCCCTTTGGGCTGTTGAGTGTTGTGATTGTGAAGCCATGCTCTTGCGCAAAACAGAAGAAGAAGCAATGGTTGCATGGAGCAGCATATATTCAGAGGCTGCAAACAACTTGCCACGTCTAAAAGAACTCCATGCGGCACTCACCTACTGCGGCAGCAAGAACAAGTTCCCCTCCATTGAAGAATCGTGCCGCATAGATTCGTGTCCGTTGTTTCCTTTTCGCCGTGGCGAGAACGCCGTGTGCGTGACGTGCATTGAGACTGTCTTCCGTAATGCGGCGGATGTTGTAAAAAATATACTTGACGAACAATCAGAAACGGAGTGATATATGTGTCCGCTAAAATTATAAACGGTAAGGATTTTGCCAACAAAAAGTTGTCTATGTTAAAAAATTTTCGCGCAGAGCTCATAAAAAAACCTTGTCTTGCTATTATTACAGTTGGAAATAATCCTGCCAGTGAAATATATGTTCGTAATAAACAAAAATGCTGTGAACAACTAAACATCGACTGCATTGTCGTTAAGAAAAACTACGATTGCGATATAGAATGCGATGCTATAGAAGATGATTTAAAAGAAACAATCTATTCATTAAATCAAGATGACAAAGTTACTGCAATTATGATTCAGCTTCCGCTTCCTACAGGTATAAACGAAGATCGCATACTTGACTGTATTTCTCCGTTGAAAGACGTAGATGGGCTTACCGATGTTAATATGGGAAAACTTGCAAAATTTGAATCCGGTGGAATTAGGCCGTGCACTCCTAAAGGCATTATCGATCTTTTGCAGCGTGATGACATTGATTTAACGGGGAAAGAAGTTGTCATTGTGGGACGGAGCAACATTGTAGGTAAACCGCTGGCAATGATGTTTCTTGCAGAAGATTGCACAGTTACCGTTTGTCACAGCTATACAACGAATCTCGCTCAGCACACACGGAATGCTGATATTCTTGTTGTCGCAGTTGGCAAGCCTAAATTTATCACAAAGGATATGGTTAAACCCGGTGCAATTGTCGTTGATGTCGGTATTAATCGCGTTGATGGCAAGGTCGTCGGCGACGTGATGCCTGATGTAGCAGATGTTGCGGGGTATATCACGCCTGTCCCCGGTGGAGTTGGGCCGGTAACTGTTGCTTGTTTAATTGAAAATGTTCTTGATATTGAATTTAATAAGGAGAATGATTTGTAATGATTATGAATTGGATTCCGGTTGAAGAACGGCTGCCTGAACAAGGCAGCCACGTCCTCGCTGCTTTTAAGGATGCCTCCGGTTCTCTGCGCGTTGCTGATACTACGTTTTTTATAGACGAGTTTTTGCTTGAAACTCTTAATGGTGTTAAGAACATTGAAGCTGTAAAATGGATGCCTGTTCCAGATCCAAATGTTGACGAAACAAAAGTGTATGTCATTCAAAGTGGTGAATATTCCGATAGAAGTATCGACCTTGTAACTGATTCAAAAGAAAAAGCAAATGGCTACTTGAAGATACTTACAGAAGCGTATTATGAAGAATGGACGTTAAACAAATATGATTATGAGCCTTTTAATTATGTAGATTTATGGACTTGTGTGTTTTACAAAGATGGAACACATCTTCTCAATATGGTTTCAGATACATGGAGCTTGATTGAACAAGATGCCGAGGGAAACTTTACGGTACGTACCAACGGAGATTCCATGCTAATAAAGCCTAATGTTGTCGAAGAAAATGATGATATAATATGGGTTGCTGTTAAAGCAAAAGACAAAGAACACGCATTCAAAATTGCATGTGATTTACGAGCAAAATATCTTGCAGAGAAAAATCAAATTAGTTAAAGGAGTATGTTATGAGTTTTAATCCGCAAAACGTTAAGCACTTTGGTTTCAGCCCGCATAAAATGCGCAAGCTGTGTCGCCAGCGCATCCGTCATGGCTTCTGTGATTATGACGTGTGGGACATTAGTTACTATCTTTCCTGTGTTCTTCCCAAGATGCTTCGTCAGCTGGCGAGTGAAGGTATTGATTATAAAAAAGACTATGATGAGTTCAACACACCGGAAGATTGGAAACGTTACCTTTTAGATACAGCAACTTCATTTGATGTTCTTCATAATCGTTTAGATTACAAATATGACGACAACCCTACGCCGGAGCAACTTCAAAAAGAAGTAGACGATGCCTTTGCAAAATTGGCACATGTCTTTTATGACTTGTGGGATTGATAGCAACGCATGATTTTCATACAACAAAAGGGGGCGCTTTTATGAATAAAGAGTCTTTTATTGGTCTGACTGTTATTTTTCTTGTACTTGCCGTTGTCGTAACTATTGCCATGACCTCCCCAGCAAGCGTCGTCTGCGAGTCTGCTGGATGCATCAGACGGATAGTTTACAGTCTTCCTGATGGGTACGACTTGAATTTCAAAAATCCTTACAACGTAATCGACACAGAAGATGGGATTGATGTTATATTCCATTTTAGCAAGAAGAATTAAAATATTAAAAATCTATTTATGCATACAGAGCTTGATGAACTAAAAAAAGAGGTTCTTATGAAAGGTACAATTATTATTGGATGTCGTGGTTTTTGGAATTATACAAAGAAACCTTCAAAAAAGTGCATTCTTCTTGACGAGAAATTATTCGGAGGAAGAGAAGATGGAGAATACCTTGATGGCGAAACATATATAAAAACAGCTTTCTCTTTGGCAGATCAAGGATTTACTGTCTTGGTTTCCTCTTCCTATCGCACATTCTTAAACGTTGAAGATTTAAGAGACAAATATCCGAATGTAAAAGTAGTTGCTTTTTTCCCAGACAAAAATATAAAATCGTCTTGGATAAAATTTTTGTATGAAAAATATGAGAACACGAACGATGATGAAGGAGCCTATCTCCTATACGCATACGCAGAAAAGAAATTTGATCAAGATTATTCGGACATATATTGGTCAAATGATATTCGTATGTATACGACAATGAACATGAAGACTTTTACTTTAAAACGCCCTGATTGTTAAAATAAGGAGTTTTTATGAAAAAATTCATTTTTCTTATCGATGAACTTATACCAGAATTAGAAAAACGCAATACAATTAAGCAGGAAACTTCTTCTGGTGAGCTATCCGGAGAGCTTTACATCGAAATGACATGGGATCTTATTAACCATTTTGAAGATGCGGATTTCACGAATCCTGAAATAGGGTTCGCAATCTTGTTGACGGGGCATCTCCGTGAAGATTTATGCCAATCTTTTCTTCCCAAATACACTTTAGATGTTTCCCGCTCTGATATTGATACTCAGATTGAACGTATAAAAAAAGATATAACCGAAAAAAAGGAACAGCTTGAAAAAAAGCTGGCAAGCTAATAACAATTACTTATGAAAATATCCGATAAGAACATCAAAATGGGGGCAATCCCATCATTTTCTTTACCATCAGGTGTGACATGTTCAAAAGAAGCATGTCACACGTGCTACCTACATGGATGCTACGCTCATAAAATAGAAAAATTGCGTCCTAATGTATTAAAAGCATATCAAGAGAATTATCAGTCATGCCTCGACGACTTAAAAAGCGTCGAGGCATGGCTCATGAGCTATTTTCAAGCACCAAACGCCCCTCGCCTATTCCGCATTCATGTCCACGGGGATTTTTACTCAGTAGATTATTTTTCTATGTGGATTCGGATTGCTAAAGCAAATCCAACAACCACATTTCTTGCGTTTACAAAACAATATGACATCATAAAAAATCAGCTAAATAATCTTCCTGATAATTTTAGTCTGGTTTGGTCAGCATGGCCTGACGTCCCAATTCCAGAAGATGTTCGCGATGCACTCCCAATTGCGTGGATGCAGGATGGCACAGAAACCAGGATCCCTGCCAACGCGACACTATGCGTCGGCAGTTGCCAGGTCTGCCATGCGAAATGCTGGACACTAAAACATCAAGACGTTGTATTTGAGAAGCACTGAATTTCTATGTAATTAACAAGGAATTTAAACTCATTTAGCGCCTTTGAAAATCCCCTATAACTTCTTCATATACAATAGTGCAGGCCGGTTTCTGCATTGTTTTTCTACATAAAATAAATAGAATTCAGCATAGTAATCATAAGGGAGAGGATGCCCATGAATATACCTAATTGCGAGTGTGAGTCTGAGAACAAAATGTTCACTCTAAGTTATGAACTTTTATCAAAAGCAATTTCGCTTGGAGTAGAACAAGGATTGCAAAGTTTGTTGTCGATTTCCAACAACGACGAACAGATAAACAGGAGCGATAATAATATGGCTTCAAAACAACAATTCAAAGTAAAACTGCCGACCGGAAAAACTGTGTTCATCACAGGAGATACTGTGGATGCTGCGTTCACAAATTTTGCGCAGAAATACGGACAGATGTATCAGAATTCAGATGCGGAGATGCTTCAGAAACAAGTTCCTACTTTGAAACATTTTATAAGAAATACTTATGAGCCAGCATTCATGACAAATTTGAAAGAAACCACAAGAAGCAATTATCAACAATACCTAAGGGCTTACATTCTTCCATTGCTTGGCGATATGAAAATGAATGATATTTCAGTTTCTGTGATACAGGATTTTTACAATAAGATGGCAAATGGAAAGGCCTATGGGTATCGAAAAAATATAAATGCAAAAACAATTGAACGCGTTCGTGGCTTACTATCTCGAATTTTCAGCGTTGCCGTAGAAATGAAGATTGTAGAAGACACCCCCTTTAAAAATCATTTGTTACGTATTAACGCTGAAAATGCAGGACATCATAAAGCCCTACCAGACAAAGAAATTGATCGAGTCAAAAAGGAAATCCCTGCAATTGAAGATACGGAAATTCGTCTTTATTTCGGAGTTCTGGCTTACACAGGTATGCGCCGTGAAGAAATCTTAGGGCTCAGGTGGGAAAATATAGATCTTAAAAAGGGCATTGCGTATGTTCGTATGACAGTTACTTATCCAAAATGCAACAAACCTGTAATCGAGAATTCTGCGAAATCAGATTATTCCATTCGTCCTGTGCTTCTTCCTCAGCCGCTGATCCAAATTTTAAAACCGTTTCAAAAAGAAACCGGGTTTCTGTTCGGAGGAGACGAGCCGTGGTGCTATTCTCATTTTGTACGCCGTTACAGGGCTGGTAAGAAATTGCTAAAAATCGAAGATTATAATAATCATGATTTTCGCACAACTTACGGAACCCAGCTGAAAGAGAGCGGCATGACCAGCGCACAAGTTGCTGACCTAATGGGTCATGCAGATACACGCATGGTAGAGACTGTTTATGCAAGAGCTCGCGAAGAAGGAATTTTGAAACAGCAAGAACATCTAAACGGAATGAACAGTAAATACGCAAAAAAAGACCGATAAATAAAACTTAACGTAACATTACGGATTACTGACTTTAACTGACGTTGACATCGTGCAAAATAGCAGGAACCTCAACGTTTACTTTCCGTACAAAAAACAAGCGTATAAGTATTCGTGCATTTGTATTATTCATTCATTTGCTAATACTAAAAACGTAAAAGTACACGTGAGTCGCTTGACAAAATAACATAGATTGGAAGTAAAATATAACTTCCAGTATGTCCAGCGTACTGTTTCCCCAATCCCCTGAAATTTACCTTTTACGTCTGCTTTAGTTCACTGAAGTAGGGGAAAAAGTAGGGGAAAAAAGAGCCTTCAAACCCTGTGAAATCAAGGCATTGCGGATTTGGCAGTAGGGAAAAAAGTAGGGGAAATCGGCAAAAACGCATTTTTGCCCCGAAAAACACTTCTATTTTCATCACAACGAAAAACCCGGAAGCCCTTGCGAATCAAGGCTTCCGGGGAAAGTGGGGTTAAATGGGCTCGAACCATCGACCTTCACGATGTCAACGTGACGCTCTAACCAACTGAGCTATAACCCCATCTGCTTGCTGTCAGTGCTTTAAGAAGAAGCGCTGTCAACGTTTGATAGTATAGCAGAGAATCGGCAGATTGTCAAGAGGATTTTCGGAATTTTTTGCGTTTTTTTGCGCACGTTTTCGTTTTTTGCCGATGATTTTCCTTTTTTCCCTCACCTCACCCCAAAATCAAACGCCCGATACACCAGCATCACGCCATCCTCCTCGCTGTGCGCGCAGAGCATTTTCTCATCCTCCCGCGCAATCTCCCTCCACGCCGAAAAGCAGATGTTCTCAAACTGCTTCGCGTGTTCCGCATCTTCGCGCACTGTCGGTTTCTTCCCCACTATCTCGAAGGGATACGCCTCCTGCGTCCAGCGCGAATCCGACTGCACCTGCTGCGCCATCGCTGCGTTTTGGGCATCCGACAGGCGCATCAGCAGAATTTCGTAGTTATCCGTGTAGCCAAGCCCCATAAGATTGCGGCTGTACCACAATTCCCGGCTGTTCGTGTAGTCCGCCAGTTCCGCCCGATTCAGCAGCGTCCGAACCGTATTATAGTGGAAATAGCTCACCGCGCCCCACACGACGCAGACCAGCACCGTTAGCACGCAGAGTATCTTCATCCAGCGTTTCATGCGTTTTCCTCCTTGATTTTTCCAGTCTGGTTGATTGCATGATACCACATTTCCCCTGCCCTGTCAACTTTGCCACCGCGCGCCCTCTTTATTTCGCTTTTCCCGCCGCCTTTGCAGGAATCTCGCCCTTTTATCGCGAATATAGGAAGGTGGCGGATTCTCTGCTTTCCGCCTTGATGACTGCATTGTTCGCGCACACGCGCAGAAAGAGGTATTATTATGCCGAATCAATCCCAAAAGCCCGTCGATATTGGCGGACAGGCTGTTCTCGAAGGCGTCATGATGAAGGGGCCGGACGCGATTGCCATCACGGTGCGCCGCCCAGACAAGACGATGGTGGTGGACTACAAGAAGTCCGAGCCGCTCAGCAAGAAGCACAAGTGGATGGGCCTGCCCATCATCCGCGGCGCGGTCAACATGGTCAACATGCTTGCGATGGGCATGACGACGCTGGAAACGTCCGCGAAGATGCTCGGCACAGAAGAGGAAGAGCCGACGAAGTTCGAGAAGTGGCTCGCGGCGAAGCTCGGCAAGAGCATTGACAAGGTCGTCATGGGCGTGGCGATGGTGCTGGCGGTGCTGCTGAGCGTCGGGCTTTTCATCGTCCTGCCGTCGCTTGCGGAAAAAGGGATGCTGTCGCTGGGCGCGTCCGGCACGGTCGCGACGCTCATCGGCGGCTTGACGAAAGTGCTGATTCTGATTGCGTACATGATTTTCTGCGGCATGGTGCCGGATGTGCGCCGCACGTTCCAGTACCACGGTGCGGAACACAAGACTGTCTACTGCCATGAGCATAACCTTCCCCTGACGCCCAAGAACGCCCAGCAGTTCACGACCCTGCACCCGCGCTGCGGCACGGCGTTCCTGCTGATTGTCATGCTGATTTCCATCGTTCTGTTCCTCTTTGTCGGGCGTGACATCACTAATGCCGCCCTGCGGATGCTGGTGCACCTGTGCCTGCTGCCGGTCGTGGCGGGCGTGAGCTACGAGGTATTGAAGGGGCTGGCGCACTCGGAGAGCAAAATCGCGAAGATTCTGCGCTGGCCGGGCTTGCAGCTGCAGCGTCTGACCACCCGTCAGCCGGACGACGGAATGCTCGAATGCGCCATCATTTCCATGAACGTCGCGCTGTATGGGCTGCCGAAGGACGCGCCGCGTACGGAAGAAGGCTGGGCGATTCTGACCTCCTACGAGCAGAGCGAGCCGGACTACGTTTTCCCGCAGAAGGGCGAGGACAAGCAGTGAATCCGCGCGCTTTGCTGAAAGCGACCGCGTCTGCCTTCCGGAATGCCGGGATTCCCGATCCGGAGGTGGACGCGGCGCTGCTGCTGTCCCATGTGACGGGTCAGCCGCCTTTGTCCCTGCGTCTGGATATGACGACCGTGTTGTCTGATGACGTGCTGACCCGCTTCGATGCCCTTGTTTCCCGCCGTCTGACCCGTCAGCCCCTGCAATATCTGCTCAACACGCAGCCTTTTTTAGGGCGTGATTTCTATGTGGATGAACGGGTGCTGATTCCGCGCCCGGAGACGGAGCTGCTGGCGGAACGCGCGATTGCAGCGCTGCGGGAACATCCGCATCCGGTCGCGCTGGACTTGTGCTGCGGCAACGGTGCGCTGGCGGTGTCAATGGCGCTGGAAGTGCCCGGCGCGCAGGTACACGCTGCGGATTTATCCCCCGATGCGCTGGCGGTCACGGCGAAGAACGCGGAACTGCTTGGCGCGTCCGTCACCCTGCATCAGGGGGATTTGTTCGCTGCCGTGCCGGAAATCGCGTTTGACGTGATTGTCAGCAACCCGCCCTACATTCCCTCTGCCGACTGCCTGACTTTGCAAGAAGAAGTCCGCCGTGAGCCGATGATGGCGTTGGACGGCGGCGCAGACGGGCTGAATTTCTACCGCCGGATTGCATCGGACGCGCCGAAATTCCTGCGTCCGGGCGGCGTGCTGCTGCTGGAGGTCGGCTTCGACCAGGCCGAAGCGGTCATGGCGTTGCTGGCGGATTTTGCGGATGTGCAGGCGCACGAGGACTATCAGCACATCCCCCGAATGATTGAGGCAAGGAAGCATGTTTGAAAAATACCCGCTGATTGTCAGCCGCTATGAGGAACTGAGCGAAGCGATTGTCCAGCAGGACATCATTGCGGACACGGCGCGCTATCAGGCGTACCTGAAGGAACGGGCGGCGCTGGAGGAGCAGGTGACGGCGTGGCAGTCGTACCAGTCGCTTCTGCGCCACCGTGAACAGGCGCAGGAAATGCTGTCCGACCCGGATCTGCACGAGATGGCGGCGGAGGAATTGCAGTCGCTGGCGGCGCAAATCGCCGAGGCGGAGCAGCAATTGCGGATTCTGCTCCTGCCGCGTGACCCGGACGACGACCATTCTATCATCATGGAGATTCGCGGCGGCGCGGGCGGCGAGGAATCGTGCCTGTTCGCGGCGGAGCTAATGCGCATGTACATCCGCTATGCCGAGCGGCATCACTTCCGCGTCGAGCCGATTTCGACGACGGAAACGGAGCTTGGCGGCATCAAGGAAGCCGTGTTCAGCATTGCGGGCAGCGGCGTTTTCGCGCGCATGAAGTACGAGAGCGGCGTCCACCGGGTGCAGCGCGTGCCGATTACGGAGTCCAACGGCAAAATCCAGTCCTCCACCTGCACGGTGGCGGTGCTGCCGGAAGCGGAGGACGTCGAATTGCAGATTGACCCGAAAGATTTGCGGATTGACGTGTACCGCTCGACGGGTCACGGTGGGCAGTGCGTGAACACGACGGACAGCGCCGTGCGGATTACGCACCTGCCGACCGGGCTGGTGGTGACGTGCCAAGACCAGAAGAGCCAGCTGAAGAACCGCGACACAGCGATGCAGGTGCTTCGCAGCCGCTTATTGGCGAAGATGCGCGCGGAGAAGGACGCTGCCTACGCGGAGAACCGCCGTGTACAAGTCGGCACAGGCGACCGCAGCGAGCGCATCCGCACCTACAACTTCCGCGAAGGCCGCGTGACCGACCACCGCATTGGTCTGACCCTCTACCGCATCCAAGACATCATCGACGGCGACTTAGACGAAATCATCGACGCGCTGCACGCGGAAGAGATTGTCGAAAGGCTACGGGAAATGCGGTGACCCAAGGGGCGCTGCCCCTTGACCCCGCAAGGGAGT